>Ga0207032_1006_pt1 | contig 90133 bp, 99 predicted proteins | sample Alteio_BWMinCont_38_FD_153308 | JGI IMG/M metagenome (GOLD analysis project Ga0207032, IMG submission 153308) | Enriched cells from forest soil in Barre Woods Harvard Forest LTER site, Petersham, Massachusetts, United States -... | ecosystem: Environmental > Terrestrial > Soil > Temperate forest >... | reverse complement strand
AAGAATTCAGTCCTTGTTGGTGTTCCACCCTTGAACCTGCATCATCAAAAAAACCGCCCTTGTTAGGTGTTGTCACCAACAAGTCTACTCAGATGCATACTATCATTGTCAAACTATCCAATTCATTCATGCGGTTTGTTTAAAATCAAATTTGATAAAACCAGTATAAAAGCTTGTTGATGACAACACCAAACAAGGGCTGATGGGACGTCAACCACCAGGCTTCGACAGGCTCAGCCACCGCAACTACTTAACTTCCCATCAGCGTCTCCCCCGGAACTATCCTGGTGAACCACAAATCAATGGGGACTCTGATGTTCTACTCCGAGTCAAACATTAACAAGTATGTACTTGCTTCCGCGTATACCTCAGAGTCCTCTGCGAGAGACATCTGAGGGCAAGACAAAAAAAGTGAAACATTTTCAAAAATATTTTCACTTATAACTCATTGATTAAATACAAGTTAAAAAATATTTTTCGCAAGTACCCACCCACTTGGGCAGTTCGCTATATATGTATATAAAAACAGGCGTAAGGCGTAAGGGGTAAGGGGTAAGTGGCTGGCGCGAGATAAAAATAAAATGCAAAAGATAAACCAGCCACCGAGTTCTCGGGACAAGCGTTTTTGGGCATTCTGGTCTGTTATTTTCCTGATAATGCCTGTTATTTGTCAACGAGTTACGTGTAAGAAATTAAATATCAATAAGTTGAAAAATGAAAAAAATGAAATTCCCTGTTATATCAGTCCCGAGCACTCGGGATCAGGCCAGAATGCTCAGAATGGCGTTTTGTGTTTATCCACCGAACCACCCTCCCGAGAAATCGGGACAGGCTGCCCTTAGGGCACCCCTCCTTGAAAAAGGAAGGAGGGGAATTGCTGACGCGAGACTGAGAACAACTTTGTGTCTCCCGAGCACTCGGGACGAAGCCTTTGCGGACTTTGCGGTTTGTCTTTATACTGATAATAAAATAGTCTATAAGTTAATGTTCACCCAAACAGCAGATTTTAAATATGTTAAGAAGAATTTGGAGTACAAAGTGTATGCATTATGTGCAAAATGTACACCCAAACGAACACCTATGATTTTCGTTATCAATACTTTAGCAATAATTATAAGAAAAAAACAGGAAAATGTACACCCATATGGATATTTATATGGCTCATTACCTTTGCTTTATATGAATTACAAAACCACAAAAATGCTTAAAAATGTTACACATGCCGTACACTTTACGTATGCGTCATCCCCTGACCTTGTATCGGAACGCCAAATCACCTATTCACCAATTTCCTATCTTTGCGCTTTTAAGCATCAATCTATCATGGGAAGAGCATTTGAATTTCGCCGGGCAAGAAAAGAAAAAAGATGGGATAAGATGGCCAAAGCTTTCACGAGGCTGGGCCGTGAAATTGCCATATCCGTAAAACTGGGTGGCCCCAATCCTGATACCAATCCGCGACTGAGAGTTGCCATGCAGAATGCCAAGGGTGTAAATATGCCCAAAGACAAGGTAGAAGCAGCCATTAAGAGAGCTTCAAGCAAAGAAGAAAAAGATTTCGAAGAAGTAGTATATGAAGGCTACGGGCCTCATGGCGTAGCTATAGTGGTAGAAACGGCAACTGATAATACAACCCGAACGGTCGCCAATGTGAGAATGTATTTCAATAAAAACGGTGGATCGCTGGGAACTTCAGGTTCGGTTAATTTTATGTTTGAAAGAAAAGGCGTCATCAAAATGCCGGCAGACGGCATCAACCTCGAAGACCTTGAACTGGATCTTATCGATTACGGGGCAGAGGATATTTTTGTTGAAGATGGTGAAATAACCATTTATACGGGTTTTACTGAATTTGCCGGCATGGTAAAGGCTTTGGAAGAAAGGAAACTTCCGGTAACAAGTTCAGAACTGCAACGCATTCCAACCAATTTTGCGCCCGCACTTACCGAATCTCAGGAAGAGGAAATCCTGAATCTTATTGACAAACTGGAAGAGGATGACGATGTGCAGGCCGTGTACCACAACATGGCGAATGCTGATTAAACACTGAAATGCAATCATTTAATTTGATTACGTTCTTTATTTCCCAAATTTGCCCTCTCCTGGTTCATCATATTTCTCCGAAAAAGAATTGATATATGTCATTATGTTAATCTAAGTATTAATCATAAATTTGCAGCGTTTTTATTAAAAGGGTAATGAAAGTCTGTATCAGACAAAAGGTAATCTTTCTCAGGGGTATATCCTTAAAATCGGGGAATTAAATAATTGTCAAAGCAAAATCTTAAAGTCCTGTCAGGGGCGGGTGTATTGGTTACACTCGGTATTATTTTCGGCGATATCGGTACTTCGCCGCTTTATGTTCTGAGTGCCGTTATGGGTCAGAACAAAGTTTCTGAAATACTTGTGTACGGGGGTTTGTCCTGTATCGTCTGGACCTTAACCCTGCAAACCACATTTAAGTACATTTTCCTTACCCTTCAGGCGGATAACAAAGGCGAAGGCGGTATATTCTCGCTGTATGCCCTGGTGCGCAAAAGAGCCAAATGGCTCATGCTTCCTGCCATTATCGGTGCAGGTACCTTGCTGGCTGACGGCATAATTACGCCTCCTATTTCTGTTTCGTCTGCGGTTGAAGGGTTGCTCATTTTTTATCCGAAGCTTCATATTATTCCAATCGTTATTGTCATTCTCACCCTGCTGTTTGCATTCCAGAGATTTGGGACCAAAGTGGTTGGCGGCTCTTTTGGCCCTATCATGCTCGTATGGTTTACCATGATTGGCTTTTTTGGACTGCTTTATATCGTACAGGATCCATTTATATTAAAAGCACTCAGCCCATATTATGCTATCCATTTTCTGATATACTATCCCCAGGGATTCTGGCTCCTTGGCGCTGTGTTTCTGGCCACAACAGGGGCCGAAGCATTGTATTCTGACCTCGGGCACTGTGGGAAGAAAAATATCCGGGCCGCATGGATTTTTGTAAAAACCGCCCTTGTCCTTAATTACATGGGACAGGGAGCCTATCTGCTTCACAATTTTAATGGCGTCAGTATTGGAGATCATCAGCCTTTCTATGAAATGATGCCGGTATGGTTTATCAAACCCGGTATCATTATCGCTACTGCGGCAACTATTATAGCAAGCCAGGCTTTGATCAGCGGATCATTTACCCTGGTAAGCGAAGCTGTAAACCTTAATTTCTGGCCAAGGATCAAAATCCGCCGCCCAACGGAAGAACGCGGTCAGATTTATGTGCCCAGCATCAATTGGATGCTCTATGTAGGCTGTGTCGCCATTATGCTCTATTTCCAGAACTCGTCCAATATGGTTGCGGCCTATGGTTTCTCCATTACCATTGCCATGATGATGACAACCACGCTGCTGACGTATTACATGTTGTACATCAAAAAATACCCATGGTACCTGGTTCTTTTTATCGTTTCCATCTTCGCGGTGGTTGAGTCCTCCTTTATGATTGCTAACGTATCAAAGCTTCTTAAGCGATGGTTTATCCTGTTCTTCGAGTGGGCTTTGATCTTTATGATGTGGCTCTGGTACAAAGGCCGGAAGATCAAAAACCGCTATACTGATTTTATCAATTTCGATCAGTTTTTGCCCATGCTGCGGGATTTAAGTGATGATCCTACTGTGCCGAAATATGCCTCTAACCTGGTGTACCTCACCAAGGCGAATTATATTTATGATATCGAAACCAAAATAATTTATTCGATATTTAAAAAACGTCCTAAAAAAGCGGATGTGTATTGGTTTGTCCATATTGATTTTCAGGATACACCTTATACAATGAAATATGTGGTAGATGAACTGGTAAAGGATAAAGTATTTAAGGTCGAATTTAAGATCGGATTCAGGGTTCAGCCGCGTGTAAATGTGCTTTTGCGAAAAGTGCTGGAAGAAATGTCGAAAAATAATGAAATTGATATGACAAGTCATTATGAATCCCTCCATCATTATCATTTACAGGGTGACTTCCGGTATGTTGTTCTTGAAAAATTCCTGTCGCATGAAAATGAACTGAGCTTTAAAGAAAACTTTATCCTTACGGCATATTTCTTCATAAATCACCTTAGCATATCAGATACCCGCGCATTCGGACTCGATTCCAGTGATACGCTCATTGAAAAAGTCCCACTGGTCATAGCACCGGTTAAAAACATAACGATGATGCGGGAATTCAGGGATAAAAAAACAATGATGCTGCATGAAAGAGATGCGCGGAATCATGAGCATGATTGAGACAATTTTGACCCCTTAATTTTTAACGAGTTTCAAACTCAGGTCAAGGCTCTTAACCGAATGTGCCATGGCGCTTGACGAAATGAAATCCACGCCTGTTAAGGCATAATCTCTCAGGTTTTCTTCGGTTATGCCCCCCGAAGCCTCGGTTTCATATTTATGATCAATAAGAGCTAGCGCCTTATTAAGTGTTTCGATATCAAAATTGTCAAGCATGATCCGGTCAACACCTCCGGTAGCCAATACGGTTTTTACTTCATCCAGGTTACGGGTTTCAATTTCAACCTTGAGATCAAGGCCTTTCTCTTTTAAATATTTATGGGTGGCTTCAATAGCTTTCACAATACCTCCGGCGCCGTCCACATGATTATCTTTCAGCATGATCATATCATAAAGTCCGGCACGGTGATTATACCCTCCTCCGATTCTCACAGCTATTTTTTCAAGGAAGCGCATCCCTGGTGTGGTTTTCCGGGTATCAATTAGCCTCGTATGCAAATCCTTTATCAAATCAACCATCTTATGCGTACGGGTAGCAATTCCACTCATCCGTTGCATGATATTAAGCACAAGCCGCTCCAGCATGAGTATGGTCTGAACCCTGCCTTCAATGCTAAAAGCAACTTCCCCTATATTAACAAGGGAACCGTCTTTTATTAAGACGTTAAATTTGATATCAGGATCCATTTTATGAAATATATACTCCGCAATATCAATCCCCGCAATAATGCCATCTTCTTTGACATAAAGATTGGCCTTGCCTATTGCCTTATCTGGAATACTGGCGAGCGATGAATGATCTCCATCCCCCACATCTTCTATAAGCGCATTCGCAATAAAACGATCAAGTTCTGGCTGAATAGCGGATATAGTCAAATTGTCCAAAATATATATGGTGGTTATTGTTTTTCGAAGCTCATTTCTTCAATCACTTCGTTCTGCTTGCATTCTTTTATATACACAAAAGACCTGAAGTTGCCCTGGTTGGTTTCCAGGTTGCCGATGATGTATTTTGCACCTTTGGCTGACGACCCTCTGTGAATAATGGTGAAAGCCCTCGGCACATTGCGCCTGAAGAATTCGCGGAGCACAAGTTCCGCCTGGTTTTTACTGTAGGTAATGGATTTGTCTTCGGTTTTGATATCAACATTCTTGTCAAAATATACCGCAACACCATGGGCATCACCCACCCTGATAGATGCTGCAATTGTATCAAATTCATCTGCAAGAACGGTAACCACGCCCATCAGTAGCAGTACTGCAACTATTGTTAATTTTCTACCGATGCGCTTCATTCCTCGTTTTCATTACCCCAATAACAGCCAAAACTATGCCATTTGGCCGAAATCCAACAAACAAATCTATTTAATATTATTTTGATGTGGAGGCTTTTGCATCCATTCATTTAACTTTGCTTTATGAATCAAAGTCAAAAAGTTGCGCTCCTTATTATCGATGGATGGGGAATCGGTGTGAAAGATCCTAAAATTAATGCCGTAGAAGCTGCCAATATGCCCTTCATCAAGGGGCTGTTCAACCAGTATCCCAACAGCTATTTGTTAACATCCGGAGAAAATGTGGGCCTGCCTGACGGACAGATGGGCAACTCCGAAGTAGGTCACATGAACCTTGGTGCAGGACGGGTGGTGTACCAGATGCTGGTGGCCATCAACAAAGCTTTTGAGAACAAATCGATCGACCATAACCAGGTACTGCTCGATGCCTTTAAATATGCCAAAGAACATAACAAGAAAGTCCACCTGCTGGGCCTCGTGTCTGACGGATGCGTACATGCCAGCCTCGAACATTTAAAGGGCCTCTGCACCATTGCCGCCGAAAACCAGGTCGACAATGTGTTTATACATGCTTTTATGGATGGAAGGGATACCGACCCGCATGGTGGCGCAGGCTATATCAAAGACCTGGAAGCCCACCTGGCAAAGACCACCGGCAAAATAGCCTCCCTCATTGGCAGGTACTATGCCATGGACCGCGACAAACGCTGGGAGCGCGTGCAACAGGCCTATGACCTGCTTGTAGATGGAGAGGGCGAGGGCTTTGCTTCTGCTCATGATGCGATAGAAGCCAACTATCAGAACGGCATCACGGATGAGTTTATCAAACCAAGTTATATAACAGGAGCGGATGCCAAACCCCTCGCGACCATAGAGCCCGGCGATGTAGTGCTCTTCTTCAACTATAGGACCGACAGGGGCCGTGAACTGACCCTCGCACTGAGCCAGCAGTCGTTCCCGGATTATGGGATGAGTCCGCTGGACCTGTACTACATCACCATGACGCCCTATGACCATACCTACAAGAATGTAAAGATCCTCTTCCCAGAGCAGGACCTGAAGATGACCCTGGGTGAGGTGATCGAGAAGGCGGGTAAGACGCAGCTACGCATTGCTGAGACGGAGAAGTACCCGCACGTGACCTTCTTCTTCTCTGGTGGGCGCGAAACCCCCTTTGCGGGCGAGAACAGGATCATGGTGCCTTCGCCGAAAGTGGCTACCTATGACCAGCAGCCTTCTATGAGTGCCGCTGGGGTAACCGATGCGGCCATACATGAGATGGAGACCGCCAAACCCGACCTTATTGTCCTCAACTACGCCAACCCCGATATGGTGGGCCACAGTGGCGTGTTCCCGGCCGTGGTAGAAGCACTTGAAACCATTGACGCCTGCGCCACAAGGCTCATCGGCTCCTGCCTGGAGAACGGCTACGATGCCATCATCATATCTGACCACGGCAACAGTGAATTTATGGTAAACCCTGATGGTTCGCCGAATACCGCCCATACCACCAACCCTGTACCGATGATCTACGTGAGCCAGTCCAACAGCCCTGCCCAGATCCATCCCGGACGACTGGCCGACATTGCCCCAACCATCCTCAGCCTGATGGGCATCCCCGCTCCCGCTGAAATGGATGGAACCGTTCTTATTGGGCAATGAGGCAATGAGACAATTAGACAATTTGAAAATGAGGCAATAAGACAATTTGAAAATTGAACTGAAAATTCACTTCTGCTGATATACCACCAATGGTGGAAGTAGCACCATTCCCCTCCTTCCCTTTAAGGAGGGGTGCCCAGAGGGCGCCTGTCCCGACTTCTTCGGGAGGGTGGTTCCGTCGATTACCATCACACTTTGTACAACAAACCCTACCGTTCCTGAACTTCCCAAAGGGCCCAACCCATTCATTCCCTGATTCCTTGCTGTTCACTATAGCGTACATTTTTGATTTTTTCTTTAACATTTTGGCTTTATCTGCTTGAAATGAGCGGGTTAAGTGTCACGTTTGGGTGTACATTTTTACGGTTTGGCTTATACATTTTAACTTTCATTTATATAACTGTTTCAGGCATAAGGCATAAGGCGTAAGGCGTAAGTGGCTGACGCATGACTACTCTCGTAAGTCTTTAGTATACAATGCATTTGTCATCTCGACCCCAAGGAGAACCCCGAAGGGCTCAGCGGAGCTAAATCTGATTCCCGCAGATATAATTCATTAATCCTCTCGCGAGTAATTGTCTGAACCATGATTCACATGATTAAATGATAAGCATGATTCTCTCGCCCATTGTCCGCTGGCAAGGCATTCCCATCCCGAATGCACGGGACTCAAATTTCCAAATTGACTTACGCCTTACGCCTTACGCCTTATCCCTTACGCCTTAGTTTTACTTACATATATAGCGAACTCCCCTTTTGGCTGGGTACTTTGAAAAAATATTGGAAACAATATACGAGAAAGGACAAGAGGGGAACAGTTCCCTGAATGTTAGTGAGTTAAGCGAAAAAGTGCATCAATTTAGCGCAAGTGAGGTTAGTCAATCTATTGACGAAATCAATAAAGAGTTTGCTGATTTCAGCACTTCTGCGAAAAAAAAGTTAGAAAAGTTTAAAGGCCAAATTACTATTAATTGGACTATTCAAAAAGAATCGTCCGAACTGGGTGAAAGTGCCGAATTTGAGAAGGTTTCACCTACAATTCAAATACCTATCGAGGTAATAGACGATCGCGCTGCACTATATCAGTTAAGAAAACTTGCAAAGTCATATTAAACGATATTTCAGTATGAATATACTTCCCATCCATCAATGCAGTATGCACAATTCCATTTTGAATGTTTGTAACAATCAAAATACTCCCATCCTTGTCTTTAAACTTCTTTCCAATATACTGTTTTAAATCTTCCATAACACAAATATAGTTACTTATGCGAACAGAAAATCAATTTAATTTCAGCAAATTAAACTCTTTACTTGCGGTTCAGCGATACTTTTCAACTGAACAGGCTTGCAGAAAATACATAGAGTTTGCACGTTGGAAAGGGAATCCCATTTGCCCACGTTGCAACCGTGGAAACGCTTATGTTTTGAATGATGGCAAAACGTATAAATGTAGCAATAACCAATGCTATAAAAAGTTCACTGTAACCGTTGGGACTATTTTGGACGGTTCTAAAATTCCTTTAACAAAGTGGTTTGCGGCCATTTATATAGCTTCATCACATAAAAAAGGAATCAGTTCGCATCAGTTGGCAAAAGATATTGAGGTAACACAAAAAACCGCTTGGTTTATGCTTTCACGGATTAGATTGATGTTAAAATCTGAAAGCGGTCTGTTATCGGGAAACGTGCAAGTAGATGAAGCATATTTTGGCGGAAAAGAATCTAACAAGCATCAAAGCTATTCAGGTAAGGCAGAAAAGAATTTAAGGATCAGGAAAGGTAAAAAGAGTTTAGCCGGAAGATCAAATGACAAAACCGTTGTTATTGGATTGAGCGAAACTAAGGGTTCTGTGGTTGTTCAGGTTGTGCCAATGGTTACAAAGGCTCATATCTTTCCTTTGATACGTGAGAACGTCTCTAAAGGCTCTACAATAGTAACAGATAACTTTCACCTTTACCGCACTATTCCAACCGCTTTAGGATTTCAACATGAAGCGGTAAACCATAAATTCAGAGAATATGCAAGGGAAGGATATAATACAAATGCAATAGAAGGTTTTTGGGGCGGTTTGAAACGTGGTATTTATGGCGTTTATCATTCCGCCAGTCCTAAGCATTTACACCGCTATTGCGATGAGTTTGCATTCCGGTACAACACACGCAAAATGTCAGAGGGCGAACGCTTCCATACTGCTATTTTACAGTCAAATAAGGTTCTAAGGTATAAAGATTTAATTGCTGAATGATATGGATATAGGACATAAAATAGCAGCTATTTTGTTTACTTTTTTAGGAGCGTTTTTGATTGGGATAACGTATCACTATTTCTTAATATTTGCTGATTTAGAGATGTTCCCTTTTTATCAAATTGCGTGGTTTTTTCAACAAATCGGTAAGCTTCTATGTAAGCTATTACGATGGTTGCAACTGCACCTGCTATCAGAAAATATGAAGTAGCGGAATTAATGAATGTGTTTTTATTCTTGTCTTTCAACTCTTTAGTATAACCCCCTTGTTTAATAAAATCACGACCTTTAAATGTAATTCTGACAATAGAGGTGCTTGGAATATTTTCAGTGAATTTGTCATCAGATAATTGATTGAAAATACTTAAAGATTCAGCATACGAAAACTTATATTTATCCCGAATTTGTTGTAATAGAGCCATTACGCGCTCTTCCTGTTTACGACTATCTAAAGGTAATTTTTGCGTGACAAACCCTTCGGATTCGTTTACAAAAAGATGTAAAAGTTCATCTAAGGCATTTGCATAGGATTTATACATACAAACCTATTTCTTTTTCTTTGGCTCTTTTACTTTGGTAGTGGTAACAGCGAACAGCAAATCCTTAAAACTCTTGTCAGTCTTAAATTTTGGTTCACGCTTTACAGGTTCTTTCTTGTCCTTGTTCATGGCTTAATATTTTATCAAAGTTACAAAAAGTCATTATCTTTGTTCTTATGAGACCAATACGAATTTTTTGCGGGTTTGACCCGCCCCCTCCTGCGGTACATTCTGAATTTACAAAAGAGCATAGAGAAATACTGGAAGGGAAATTAACTCAGATAACGGAGATTACAAAAGATTTAGAATGCGAAAATCACCCGCAAAAAGAATCAAGGCTTAGTTTTTATTACAATAATAAAACTAACCAATGGTGCTTTTCGGTGATAGCTTGCTGTAATGAGTTCGCAAATATTATATGCGCTAAATTCCCGCAGGAGCAAGAATGCTCTTAATAAGTCATTATCCCAGGAATAAGTTCTATATGAACTTCAAAACATTCTGCGCCTGATTTTTTAGGCTTATCCCCGTATTTTGCCAAGGCTTCTATTTGTTCTGTTGAAAGATATTTAAGTAAAATTTTAGCAGCCTGTTTTTCAGTTTCGCTTAATTCTCCTTTTTCTTGTTCAGTGTTGTATATTGTTTCCAAAATATTTTTTAACTTAAATAATTTCAACACATTACAAGCGAAAATATTTTTGAAAATGTTTTACTTTTTTATTTTTGTTTAACTTGCATTGCTTATCCGATCTTTGTACAAAGCAGCATTATTATGAATAAAAAGGACACTGTTAAAATATTTGAAGATAAAAAAGTCAGGACTGTTTGGGACGGAACTGAGGAGAAGTGGCTATTTGCCATTGTTGATATAATTGCTGCCTTAACAGAAAGCCCCAATCCACAGGTATACTGGCGTGTCATGAAGAAAAGGCTAAAAGACGAGGGAAACGAAACCGTTACAAATTGTAACGGTTTGAAATTGCTTGCACCTGACGGGAAAATGCGAATGACTGATGTGGCTGATACTGAACAACTTTTCAGGCTTATACAGTCTATTCCTTCACCCAAAGCCGAACCTTTTAAACTCTGGTTGGCAAAAGTGGCTTCCGAAAGGCTTGATGAAATGCAGGACCCTGAACTCAGCATTGACAGGGCTTTGGAACAGTACCTGCAAATGGGATACTCTGAAAACTGGATAAACCAACGCCTGAAAAGTATTGAAATCCGAAAAGAACTTACCGATGAATGGAAAAAGCGCGGGCTCAAGGCCGGTACTCAATTCGCAACGCTTACTGATATCATTACTAAGGTCTGGGCTGATAAAACTACAAAAGAATACAAAACCTTTAAAGGCTTGAAAAAGGAAAATCTGAAGGATAACATGACCAATACGGAGTTGATCCTGAATATGCTTGCAGAAGCCTCAACAAAAGATATTTCTCAAGCCGTAAATCCCGCCAGTTTCGAAGAAAGCAAAAAAGTGGCGAGGCAAGGTGGAAACGTGGCAAAAGTAGCAAGAAAGGAGCTGGAAGCAAGGACGGGCAAAAAAGTAGTCTCTGCGTTAAACGCCAAAAAAACCTTGCCGGCGAAAACAAAAGAAAAGGATGACAGCAATTCATAATTACTATGTGCCGCCCTCATCATTCCTGATTGAATCTGCCAACTACCAACAATAATAGTGTTAGTGTTTGTTAGTAATATGTTGGCAATTGAAAAACCCGCTCCCTGAGTTTGCCCCTGCTCTCCGCTCTCTCGCTCTCTGTTTCCCGAGCTTGTCGAAGCAGTCGAAGGGGTCGAAGCGGTCGAAGGGCTGAGCCTCCCATCTCTACGGGGACTGCTTCAGGGGCAGGTGACAAAGTCACGAATCTCTCTTAGTTAAGATTCGAAACGACAGGGGGATTACAAGCGAAAATATTTTTGAAAATGTTTTAACTTTTACTAAAAAATCCTTGTAGAAGTCGTCATTGCAGGCGGCTTGAGCTTGCCTCAGCCTGACCCGCAATCCCTTCATTTACGAACTGAGCTGACTTAGATGCATCAACCTATTTGCAAAACGTAATTCCCGATTTGTATGCCATATTGTTTTTTACCTAACTTGCCTCTCAATTGCATGCAATTAAGAAATGCCAGATAATCCAATGAATGATTTTGATGAAATAATCGCTGAGATAATAAAATTCCGCGATGAAAGGGATTGGAAACAATTCCATAATCCGAAGGATCTGGCGATCGCATTGAATATTGAAACTAGCGAATTGTTAGAACTCTTTTTGTGGAAAGATGCTGAATCAGCAAACAAAGAAAAAGTAAAAGAAGAATTAGCTGATATATTCACATATGCTTTCCTGATTGCTGAAAAATATGGTTTCGATGTAAATGACATTATTCGTGAAAAGATCAAAATAAATTCTGTAAAATATCCGGTAGATAAAGCCAGGGGAACCGCAAAAAAATATGATGAGTTATGAACCTGCATAATGACTTCATCATAAATAAGTTTGAATTCAATCCCGGGGTCATTGATAAATTTCAAAATCTCCACTACGCGAAGGACTTATGGCCGATAGTCTATATTTTAAGCGATGGTAATATCAAAGAAGCATATGTAGGTGAGACAACTGATACCTACGCCAGGATAACCACGCATCTAAAAAGCAAATCAAAAAGTAAACTAACCGCAGTTCACCTAATTACGAGCGGTAAGTTTAATAAATCAGCCACTTTAGATATTGAATCTAACCTGATAAAATATATTTCAGGTGACGGGCAATACAAATTACAAAATGGAAACGCAGGATTAGCAAATCATAATTACTACCAAAAAAAGGAAGTATACTTGGACATTTTCAAATCAATCTGGGACAAATTAAGAACCGAAGGTATATCAAAACATTCTATTGAATATATCGACAATTCTGATTTGTTTAAATACTCGCCCTATAAAAGTCTAAGTACAGAACAGCGACGCGGTTTACTGGTGATTATTAAGTGTTTGCTTAACGACAACTTCAAAAATATTGTCATTGAAGGCGGCGCAGGAACAGGAAAAACTATTTTAGCAACTTTTCTTTTCAAGTTGCTTAATACAAATATCGAAGACTTCAATTTCAACGAGTTTGAATATGATGAACTTGAATTTAAAGAATTAATATTCGAGCTAAAGATTAAGTATCCTGATCCCAAAATGGCATTGGTTGTGCCAATGTCTTCATTTCGGAAAACGCTAAAAAAAGTTTTTGCAAATGTCAAAGGCCTAAAGGCGAGCATGGCTATCGGGCCTTCTGAGGTTGCTGATACTAAGTTTGATATTCTTATTGTTGATGAGTCACATCGATTGAGGCGACGAGTGAATTTAGGGACTTATTTTGGCGTATTCGATCAGGTCTGCAGTAAACTGCAGTTGGATAAAAACACTTGCAGCGAATTGGACTGGATTCTAAAACAATCTTCAAAGGCAATCTTGTTTTATGATGAAAATCAATCAATAAAGCCATCCGATGCCAAAAAAGAAGATTTCGACAAGTTAAAACTCAATAGGCTTACTAAAATAGAATATCTAAAATCTCAATTCAGGGTTAGGGGTGGAAATGACTATGTTAAATATATAGATGACCTTCTGAATTGCAAACTTGAACCAACAAAAAAAGTATTTGATTCTCCCGATTATGAGTTTCTCATGTTCGATTCTCTGGAGGATATGCAGAGGCAGATCAGGCTGAGAAATACTGAAAATGGCTTAGCAAGATTGGTCGCCGGATACTCCTGGAAATGGGTATCACAGAAAGATCCAAACCTGTACGATATTAAAATAGACAACCTGGAATTGAAATGGAATAGTGGCAATATCGATTGGGTGAATTCTGAGAATTCAATCAACGAAGTTGGATGTATTCACACCACTCAGGGATATGATTTAAACTACGGGGGAATCATTTTTGGTAATGAAATCAGCTATGATAAAGTCAATGATGAAATCATTATAAAGTCGGAGAATTATTTTGACAGAAACGGTTACCAAGGGATATCCGATCCTGAAGCATTAAAACAGTTTATCATAAACATTTATAAAACTATTATGCTCAGAGGCATTAAAGGCACATATATCTATGTTTGTGATGAAAATCTCAGGGACTATTTTTCAAAACATATTGCAAATTATAAAGTAGAACAACCCACTCCGATTATTCCTATTGAGGAAGTTAATCCGTATGAAAACAGCGTTCCTCTCTATAATTTAAGGGCTGCGGCCGGAAATTTTTCAGAAACACAGATTGTCAATACTGAAGATTATGAATGGGTTAAAATACCATCCAGATACAAAGCGTCTAAAGATTTATTTGCTTGCAGGATTGAAGGTGAATCCATGAATAAGATAATTCCAAATGGATCCATTTGCTTGTTTAGAAAATATACAGGCGGATCAAGAAATGGAAAAATTGTTTTAGTAGAACTTAGTGGCCGACAGGATCCTGATTCGGGATCTGCATATACTGTTAAAGAATATCACAGTAAGAAAATCGTTGAAAATAATCAATGGCAACACGAGTCAATAACACTCAAACCATTAAGTAATAATGATGACTATAAAAATTTAGAACTTCAAGGGGATGAACTATATGCTTTAGAAGTTAGAGGTATTTTTGAATGCGTATTATAAGATAATAAATGTCTAAATGTAAATATTACTTTGATAAAATATTACAATAAAGTAGAAGAAACCATAAACAACAGCCTCCAACAAGCCGAAACCCTCCGGCAAAGTATATTGAAAAAGGCATTTGAAGGGAAATTGGTGTAAAAAATTATGTTATGAATTTAGAAAAAGCACTAAAACAAGCCTCTTATAAGATTTGGGAAGAAATGACCCCTCCTCTATCTGACAAAAAGTATAATATATTTCAAGTTCGCGAAGAAGGCTTAACATCTATGGCCTTAAAAGTTTTGGCCAATAGTAATTGTAAAGATATTGATACGATTAAAATGATAGGTCCTATTCGGGAAGCTAAAGAGGGGTATGATTTTGAATTATGTCTTGGAAGTGTTTCTAAGAATAAATTCGTACGATATTACATACAAGCCAAAAGTCAAATTTATGACTATTCTGTGAATGGAACTTATAAGGGTATTTCAATAGATCAGATTAACGACATGGAGAGTTATTCAAAAGAAGTTAATAAAGAGGGGATTCCCCTATTTGCGCTTTATAAATATTTAGATATTAATGATTTAGATCTAGAACAATATTATAATTCTTTTACTGACTTTGATAAAGAGTCGATGGGAATAACAATAACGACTACATCTAAAATGAAATCTGCGATAAATAACCAAATATCCTTTTCTGAATTACATAAATCAGGAATGTTTCCTGTTTTTCGACATCCCTATTTTAAATATAATCCGGGGGAGATAGAGAAACATCTTATAAATGTTCAAGCAGCTATTCCATTTCATGATCTTGCATATTTTACAATTGAAATGGCTGAAGAATATAACAAGAAAAAGAAAGCGCAAAACAAATTTAAAAGCGCAAAATTTTTCTTTTTCTTTTTTGCAGATTACTTGCTTGAGTTATTTCCTGAAAATGGAGGACTTATACCCATAATAAAATCAAGCAAAGAACAATTAATTCAGGATTTTTTAGTCCGAAACGAGCGCAATACTGACAGGTCCTATAAGCCACAAGCTATTATAATAATAAACACAGACAAGGATTTAGAAAAGCTTGATTAAAAGCATCGTAAATTTTAAAAAAGAAGTAATTGTCTATCTGAAATTTAGATAATATGAGCAACAACAATTCCGCGATCGTCTCCAAAGTATGGAGTTTCTGCAATACCCTCAGGGATGATGGGGTCGGCCACTCACTTCCTTGCATATTTCTTATTTTTGTCGGATGACGGAGGAACAAATTAGGCACATTATTGATCACGGTGAAGGAAACGCTGTAGAATTTAAGGAATCTGGCTGGGCTTTACCAAACACTGTATTCGAATCCGTTTGTGCTTTCCTCAACAGACAAGGTGGTTATATTTTGCTTGGTGTAAAAGACAATGGAACTATTATAGGTGTTGATCGGGCAAATGTTTCAAAGATCAAAGCAGATTTTGCAACGATCAGCAATAATCCCAGCAAATTGAACCCACCGTATCTACTTGATTTATTCGAGGCTACAATTGGAAATGACACTATCCTTTATACTTACGTACCACAAAGTTCACAGGTGCATCGTTGCGATGGAATAGTATATGACCGTGTTGCAGATGCCGATATAAAGGTAAAATCAGATGTTGATATAAGCAGAATATATACACGTAAATCTGCTTATTACACAGAAAATCAGATATTCCCATATATTAAGATTAGCGATTTTAAACCAGGCCTGCTTGATAAGGCCCGGCAGCTTATCAGAAGCAACACGCCGGACCATCCCTGGCTTGCTTTACCTGACGATCAATTTCTCGCAAGCGCAGGGCTTTGGCAACTAGATTATAAAACCGGGAATGACGGATATACGCTCGCAGCGGTTTTATTACTGGGCCGGGACGAAGTTATCCATTCTGTATTGCCGCATTATAGAACGGACGCCCTATTAAGGAAAGAAAATACGGACAGATATGATGACAGGCTGGATATCCGCACAAACCTTCTGGAAGCCTATGACCTGTTAATGGGCTTTGTTGGCAAACATCTTCCAGATCGTTTCTATATTTCGGGGGATCAGCGCACTAATGTGAGGGACTGGATTTTTAGAGAAGTAGTAGCTAATCTTATTGTCCATAGAGAATATACCAATGCAAGCCCTGCCCAGTTTATTATTTACAAAGACGGTGTCGAAACAGACAATGCAAATAAACCAATCAGGCATGGCCCCATTAATCCTCAAAAATTTTCGCCATTCCCTAAAAATCCTACAATTGCGAGGTTTTTCGCCCAGTTGGGCCGGGTTGAAGAATTAGGCTCCGGTATTCGAAACATTACCAAATATTTAACGATTTACAGCCCAGGAACTATCCCCTCATTTATTGATGAAGACACGTTCAGAACAACTATTCCTTTAAAATTGGAACCTGATGGTGCAAGTGATGGTGTAAGTGAAGGAGTAACTGATGGTGTATATGCTAATGAAAAATGGAGAATTGTTGAAGGAGTAATTGAAGGAGCAATTGAAGGAGCAACTAAAGGAGTAAAAGAAAAACTTGTACATGTTTTATTTGTAATTGCACTAAATGAAGGTCTTAGAATTCCTGAATATCAGGATGAAACCAGCTATTCATATGGCAGTTTAGAAAGGTACCTAAAGAAACTACGAAGCGTTGATCTAATAGAATTTAGAGGCACGTCCGCAAATACTGGGGGATACTATTTAACGAGCAAAGCAATGGAAAAGATTAAAAAATAAAATGTCAAACAACAATTCCGCGATCGTATCTAAAGTATGGAGTTTCTGCAATACCCTCAGGGATGATGGGGTCGGGTATGGAGATTACCTGGAGCAGCTCCCCCCTGGTCGGGATTTGCAATCTCGACCTTTGAGTATCAGGACTTGCAGTCCGTAAATAACATTACTTATTGCTATATCGATTCAAAACCGGATTACAAATCCTCATATGCCATACTTCAGGATTGCAAATTTTGAAGAGCATGGGCGGAGTGAGTGCGGAGAGCGGGAGTGCGGAGAGCGAGTTTGCTGTCGCGGGAGTATTCATCTCCCTGCCCTCTTCAAAGAGGGAGGCTGGCGCGAGAGTAGTAGAACACACCCCTGCCATTTGGAGAATCATATAAAGATTGGTGTTAATCGACCGAACCACCCCGGCCTAAAGGCCACCCCTCCTTGCTAAAGGAGGGGAATTTGCTGACGCGAGCGTAAAATCCCCCTGCCCCCTTTGGAAGGGGGAATCCCTACTTACGGCTTTGGTGGTAAATCACGAGATATCATTTTTCATCAATTTGCATATTCGCACATTTGCATATTCGCACATTGATTCCCCTGCCCTCATTAGCACAACTTGTCCCGACTACCCTGCCATTTGGAAAGTTATCCCTGGATTCGTGTTAATCGACCGAACCACCCTCCTCATAAACCGGAATAATCCGAAGAGTTTAGGCGTTTTTTAACAAATTGAACTTGTTAAAAAGAATAGATGTTAACTTCGTGTATATATCCTTACTAAATATGGCAAGCTATAGCATTTTAACACGAAAACGGAACCTGTTAACCTGGATTGAGGGTCTTCATGACCAAAATCTATTGAAAAAGCTTGAAAATGTGAAAGACGAAGCCGAAGGGAAATCTGGCAATGACCTACTTGCCGGAAAGCCCATGACCATAAAAGAGCTAAAAGAAAGAGCTATGAAAGCTCATGAAGCTGTGGTAAATGGAGAATTTGTAACCCACGAGGATTTGAAGAAAGATATGAATGCATGGTAGAGAAAAATTTGCCGATTGTCTGGGACAAAAAAGCAATACAATCTCTCAAGGCTGTATATTTATATATCAAAAACTGAAGTTCAAAAGCCCAGGCGGATAAGGTTCGTAACCGCATTATTACTCTGGCGGAAAAAATACAGCCTATGCCGCTTAAACATCCCAAAGAACTGCTTCTTGAAGATTTGTCAATAGAATTTAGATATGTATTGGCATGGGATTATAAAATAATTTATGAAATTCTTGATAATAAGATAGTTATCATTGATATTTTCCACACAAGCAGAAACCCCATTGACATCAAAAAATAGTACCCCCTCTGGTCGTGATTTGCAGTCTCGACCTTTGAGTATCAGGACTTGCAGTCCGTAAAATAACAGATACATATTGCTATATCGATTCAAAAAAGGATTACAAATCCTCATACGCTATACTTCAGGATTGCAAATCCTGAAGAGCATGGGGACTAAGAAACCTCGTATTTATTCAACGCGAAGTTTTCGTCGGATTCGATGTGTACGAACTTCCTGAAGCGGAACATCCAGCGGGTTCTTTCTGAGATAAAGCCTTTGGTAAGATAGGCTTCTACATAGGGATGCACTTTGATGTGTATATTGGTGCGTGTGTTATCTACCAATGAGCTTTCGATGGCATGGATGATATCGTGCGTAATGAGTACGCCTTTATTGATCTGGCCGGTGCCGTTGCATACGGGGCAGGGTTCCAGGTTATCCATCACAATTTCAGGCCGTACCCGCTGACGGGTGATCTGCATGAGCCCGAACTTGGTGAGCGGAAGGACAGTGTTTTTGGCCCGGTCGTCCTTCATAGTATCCTTCATGCGGTCATAGATCATCTTTTTGTTGGCGGCCTTTCGCATGTCTATAAAGTCGATAATAATGATGCCTCCCATATCGCGCAGTCGCAGCTGGCGTGCTATTTCTGCAGCAGCTTCAAGGTTGGTGCGCATGGCATTCTCTTCCTGGTCGTCGTCCTTGCTGCGTTTGCTGCCACTGTTCACGTCTATTACGTGCATGGCCTCTGTGTGTTCAATCACCAGGTAGGCACCTGCACCGAGGTTCACGATCTTGTTAAAGAGCGATTTGATCTGCCGGTCTACGTCAAACTGTTCAAATATCGGTTTATCACCCTTGTAGAGTTTTACGATATCATCATTCCCTGATATGGAGTTCATGTATCCCTTTATCTGTTTCACAACCTTTGGGTCATCCACAAATATCTTCGTAAAGCTTTCATTTACAAGGTCGCGCAAGAGCGTTGCCGTTCGGTCTACCTCACTGTATAGTTTTACATTGCCGGCTATCAGTTCTTTTACAATGCCTTCCCAGTCCGTTTTGAGTTTGGAAAGGTCCTGTTCCAGTTCCTGTTCTGTAGCACCTTCGGCATTGGTACGCAATATAATCCCGAACCCTTTGGGTTTCAGGGCGGTCATGATGTTTTTCAGCCGGTCGCGCTCCGTTTTGAGCCGTATTTTTTTCGATAGCGAAACCCCGTCGTTGAATGGAATGAGGATGATAAAGCGCCCGGAAAGGCTGATTTGCGAACTGAGCCGCGGGCCCTTGGTGGAAATAGGTTCTTTTACGATCTGCACCACCACATTCTGGTTGGCCGCAAATACCTCATCAATTTTCCCGGTTTTCAGGATCTGAGGCTCAAACCTGAAGTTGGAAAGATCAGCCTCTGTGAACTTGCCTTTTTTGACGAGATCAATAAAGCGATTGAAGGATCTGATTTCAGGGCCGAGGTCGAGATAATGAAGAAAAGCGTCTTTTTCATGGCCTATGTCCACAAAAGCAGCGTTGAGGCTGGGAATGACCTTTCTCACCCGGCCGAGATAGATATCACCGACCAAAAAATTTTCTTCTATGGAATCGTGGTGCAGTTCAATGAGCCGCCTGTCATCAAGCAATGCTATTTCCGCACCGTCAGCCGAAGTTTTTATTACAAGTTCTTTACTCAAGGAAAGATAATCAAAAGTGAAAAAAATATGCTCCTGGCAGAGTTCTTCATTTCACCGCAATTGCAGTACAGGGACTTTTAAAAACTTCTTTAATCGCCTCATCCTTAATCCATCTCCTAAAGGAGAAGGGCAAGTGGCAGGTTTTTATCAGTCCCTTCGAAGAATTACTTCTTCTTGTGCCTGTTCTTCCTCAGTCTTTTCTTTCTCTTGTGAGTAGCTATCTTGTGTCGTTTTCTTTTTTTACCGCAAGGCATATATTTAACCTTTTATATTTAAGTGAATAATTTACTGTACCGAATGAATAATGGAATCTGCTTCCATCTTCAGGCTTTGTTCTTTTACAAGGCCTTTATATTTTTCAAGAGAAGCTACTGCTTCTTGCTTTTTCCCGGTTTCCAGGTAGGCCTGAGCCAGGTACCTGTAATAGTACGGGTAGTTGGGGTCATGGTCGGGACCCATTTCCGTAAGATGCTTAAACCGCATAATCGCTTTATCAAACTGGCCGCTCTGCATAGAGAACAGGCCAAGATAGTTGAGCGCCTTGCGGTTGTTTGAATCTTTCTGCATCACCTTCATCAACAATCCGATGCCCTGCATCGGCGGACCATCCAGGGTATGGTTCATACTTTTTTCAAGTATGTTGACGCCCTGGTCTGTCATGGCTTCCAGGTTATTGTTCGGATCCATTTCAATAACCTTTGCAAGAGCGGTGTAAGACAAATCGACAAAATAATTTAATTTGTCCTGATTGTCCACGTTCTGCTCTGCGTCAAAATAATTTTTCCCGGCCCCGAACCAGACATTTTCGTTATCCGGTTCCAAACCTGCCAGTTTGTTATAATAATAACCCGCAAGTGCAGGCTGGCCCATTTTTTCATATTTCTGAGCGATCACCAAAAGGTTTTCGTTCATGGCGCCACGCCCTTTGAGCCTCCCGAGCATGATCATTAACTCGTCCTGGTCTTTCTTTGGCAATTTTGCAATAACGTCTTTCTCGTACGTCACAAAATCAAATCCTCCCGCGGGCGCTGTTGCAACTTTCGGTTTTGCCGAGGAAGGTGCATAAACGGCAGAAGAATTATTCTTGCCAATAATAAAAACAAATGCAATCACACCAGCAATAACAATGACGAGTCCGACTTGTATGGCGCGGCGGGATTGCATTTGCATTGAAAAGTTAACTAACCTTGTGGTTGGTTATTTTTTCTTCCCTTTGCCTTTTTTGCCGGAAGATTTCACTTTCTTCTTCACGTCATCAACGAAGGTTTTAGCGGGTTTGAATGCCGGAACTGCATGAGGTTCAATAACAATTGAAGTGTTCTTTGCAATGTTCCGTGCTACTTTACGTGCCCTGTTTTTCAGGATAAAACTCCCGAAACCACGGAAATACACGTTGTTACCTTTAGACATATTGTCTTTAAGTACGGTAAAGAAACTCTCTACCACTTCTGATACAGCGACCTTTTCAATACCGGTCTTACCTGCAATTTCTGATACGACGTCTGCTTTTGTCACTATCTTTGGTATTTATTTGGTTAAAAAAATTTGTTGTCAAACTGAAAAATCAGTGCGCAAAGGTATAAAAAATTTATAATTCAAAGAGCCTCTGCATTTTTAAATAAAAAAAAATTGTGTCTCAGGATAATAACGGAATAAAAGCGAAATTGTTTCGCTGGTATCAAGAAAATCAACGAGTTCTGCCCTGGCGTGGCAGTAAGGACCCATATAAGATATGGCTTTCTGAGATCATAATGCAACAAACAAGGGTAGCACAGGGGACGCCATACTACCTGAAATTTGTTGAAAAATACCCTTTGGTGACCGATCTTGCCAGTGCCGATGAGCAGGAAGTATTGAAACTCTGGCAAGGGTTGGGTTATTATTCACGGGGCCGTAACCTGCTCAAAGCTGCTCAACAAATTGTTTTTGAATACAAAGGTGTTTTCCCTTGTGAGTATAATGAAGTCATTAAACTAAAAGGAATAGGGCCTTATACAGCTGCCGCCATTGTTTCCATTGCGTACAACAAACCGCATGCAGTGCTGGATGGTAATGTATATCGTGTTCTCGCCAGGCTTTATGCAATAGAAATTCCTATCAATGCCCCTCAGGCAAGGCTCGTGTTTCAAAAACAGGCGGACGCATTGCTGGACAAAAAGAATCCCGGCGTATTCAATGAAGCCATGATGGAACTCGGGGCCACCGTTTGCCTTCCCAAAAACCCGGATTGCCCGAATTGTCCGGTATTATCTTATTGCAAGGCATATAAGAGCGGATCCCAAAATATTTTGCCTCGTAAACTGGCTTCGAGGTCCGTGAAAACCCGGTACTTTCATTACCTGATGATTAAAAAATCTGGCAAATTTTATATTCGGCAAAGACTGGCCGGTGATATCTGGCAGGGATTGTTTGAATTACCTCTTATAGAAACAAATGAAGTCGATTTTCTCACAATTAATCAGATTAATGAGATTCTTGATACAAAAATAACGTTCCTGAAACCGATACAAAAAACAATGCACAAACTTACCCATCAGCACCTCGAAATCGTTTTCTATGAGGCAGATATGGCTACCCCGATTCGGGATAACGGGCAAATCTTAACCGATAATAAAGGGCTGAAACAATATCCATTGCCCAGACCTTTGGAATTGTTTTTAAACGATTATCTTTGCAAACCTGATTCAATTTCTTAACTAATTAAAAAAAACAACTATGGCAAGCGTAAACAAAGTCATACTGGTAGGCAATTTGGGCAAAGACCCTGAAATTAGATATACAAATGGAAGTGTGCCTGTGGCCAGTTTTTCCCTGGCAACCACAGAATATTACAAAGATAAAAACGGTAACAGGCAGGAAATTACCGAATGGCATAACATTGTTGCCTGGAGAAACCTGGCTGAGCTGGCCGAAAAATACCTTAAAAAAGGAAAACAGGTATATATAGAAGGTAAAATAAGAACCCGCAACTGGGATGATAAAGACGGCAACAAGAGATATACAACGGAAGTTATTGCTGATAATTTTATTCTTCTTGGTAAAAAAGAAGGCGATACCGGACCCGATGGAAACAATTCCAGAAATACAGAACACCACCAGGCTGTTGAAGCTACAGAACAGGCTCCGACACCCGATCAAATACCTATTGATGATGACCTACCGTTTTAAGGCTGATTTTTTTAACCAATAATTTATATTTTGGATATCATAAGTGGTGATTCGATAAGTATATCATCAAATTTTCTTATTTATCTTAATAGTTTCACGGTTTTTCATGGCCTTGAAATAGGCTTTTGCTTATTGCTTGTGGTTTTTTCGGCCATGCTTTCAGGATCCGAATCGGCGTTTTTTTCATTGAAAATTTCAGACATAAAAGAAATAACTGAAAAACATAAAACTTCAAGCTCACCGGTTCTATATCTCTACCAAAGGCCAAAATTGCTTCTTGCAACCATTCTGATAGCGAATACGGTATTTAACATTCTCTTTGCCGTTATCGGAGCTACCCTATTGTCAAATATAAATTTTGCCGGCAATGCATTGCTTGAACTTTTTATCAACGTCATTCTCCTCACTTTCATTATCGTTTTGATCGGCGAAGTAGTCCCAAAAGTTTATGCGGCACATAATAATATTGCCTTCGCCAATTTTATGGCTTATCCATTATTAATTCTTTCAAGAATTTTATATCCATTTTCCATTGTATTGGCGCGGACAACCAACCTGTTTGAAAGAAACATACAGAAAGTTCATAATGTATCGATCAGTGATTTGAAAAGTGCCATCGAAATGACATCAGAGGAGGAAACTTCCCAGGAAGAAAAGAAAATCCTCAAAGGAATCATTTCTTTTGGCAACACCTACGTGAAACAGATCATGACTTCCCGGATGGATGTCAAGGCGCATGATATCAATACACCTTTTGACCAGTTGATTAACTTTATCAACCGCAATCAATATTCGCGGGTACCGGTTTATAATGGAAGTTTCGACCGGATTGAAGGGATATTATATATTAAAGATCTGCTGGCCCATCTGAATGAAGGTACTGGTTTCGACTGGAAACCACTCATAAAGGAGCCTTATTTTGTGCCTGAAATGAAAAAAATCGACCTGCTTCTGCAGGAATTCAAGCAGAAAAAAGTGCACATGGCTATTGTGGTAGATGAATATGGCGGAACAGCCGGTATTGTAACCATGGAAGATATCCTGGAAGAAATTGTAGGGGATATCAATGATGAATTTGATGAAGACGAAGTTTTTTACAGCAAAATTGACGACGACAACTATATTTTTGACGGAAAAACGGCTCTCACTGATGTTGTAAGAGTTATGGATATAGGCGATGAAAGTTTTGAAGCCATAAGAGGTGAAGCAGAAAGCATTGGCGGACTTGTGGTAGAACTTTCAGGGCGCATACCGCGACCGAAGGAAAAAATTGAATTCGAAGACTTTATATTCACGGTTGAATTATCTGACCGTAGACGTGTAAGAAGAGTGAAAGTGACTAAAAAGCCACAGGAATGAGAAAAATGTTCATCTTTTTTGCGGCGTTCTGGGTCTCTTTTATGACCATCTATTCCGTTTATTATTACAAGGTTTCAAGCAAACTTGACGAAAGTGTGGTTGCCGAAGCCAAAGATCTGCCAAATACTATAATAGGAATAGCCCCTTTAAAAGACGCTGACAAAAACATGGTTTATTCAGAAGGTATCTCACAGGTAATACCTACAGCCATAAAAGACAGTGCTACTTATCTTTCAGATGTGCCGGATACTGATTTTGTCTCTTTTAACGGAACCTATTCCAAAGCACATATTGAAAAATTTTACGAAGGCCTCGTTACAAAATTTATCAACCACCCTCCTATTGATTTTAAAAATCTGAAAGACAATGATAAGTTGCTTTTATCATATTTCTTTGAAAATGTGCGCCTACCCGACGGATTCAGGGTTTCTGAAAAATCCATTGATTTTAAAGGCAAAAAAATCAGGGCATTGCAATATCACCCGCATACGGCTTCAGATACCGGCAAGGTAACTTTTTATAAAAACGAAAAAAGCCAGGAATATGCGTTGAAAGTAAAAATAAATGATGGCAAAGATGAGGTTTTGATGTATTACAATCCCTTGTGCCACATCTGGGCTGAGGCATCGACTAAAGCAAAAGAATTCACAGAAAACCGGGAAAACAAATACCTGCTAAGCAAAGACGAGAGCGTATTGGTGCCTGAAATTGATTTTAACATTGTGAAAGATTTCAATAAAGAAAAAGATTATTTTAATACTGTTCTTGATAACTATAATCTGGTGGAAGAGCGCATAAAGCTTAAAATCAGTCCGCCGAAAACGGGTGGCCCACTGGAAGTTAACGAGTCTTTCAATACCGCCAATAACTATATTATGAGCGGCAATGTGTTTTACACCATCAGGGAAACTGACAAAACAAAACCATACTGCGTCATTTATGTCACAAATCCGGAAATTCTGAAGCCTGCCCGGGTCCGTCACTAATCATTGGCATTCAATATCTGTATTCAGAAAACATTAACGAAACATTAACTTTTTAATGTTTAAACTTTTATCCCATTTTTTTGTCCAATAAACAGTTGCCAATTGATATCCGGCAGCTGTTTTTACGATCCTCAAACATCAAATACCAATTCAAGAAAAATTGAGAAATCAGAAAAGCCTGAACATTATGCCTTCTTTTTTCATTTACTCGCTAACCCTTTATTCAATTGGCATACAAGTTGACGCATAGAGTTGTGATGAAAGCAGGAATCTTCTGGATTGCGTTATTATTTCTATTAACTACAGTTAAATTATTTGCGCAGCACTATCCCCCCGTAAGAAAAGGGAATAGCCTGGATTCTATGTCGAAAATTGTTTCTCAATATGATGTAACTGATTTATACAGACAAATTGCAGGGAAACCTTCTAAGTCTACTTTCGACAGCAGCAAAATCAAAAAAGACAAGGTATATATTTCATTTATTCCTGCCATTGGATATACGGTGCAAACCTCTTTTACTGCAGTAGCAACAGCAAACCTGTCCTTTTATCTTGACGACAAGAACAATTCAAATATATCCACCATATATGCGAGTACCAATTTTTCGCTCCTGCACCAGATTGTTATCCCCGTCATTACAAATATATGGTCGAAAAGCAACGAATTTGATTTCCTGGGCGATTACAGGTATTATGTTTATCCTTCTGTTACTTACGGACTTGGAGGCCATACCACCCTGGCAGATGCTGACCCGATTGACTATAAATATATCCGCTTTTACCAGGAAGTAGCCAAAGAAATTTATCCTGACCTCTTAATAGGCCTTGGCTACAATCTTGATTACCATTATGATATCAAAGAAACGAGTGTCAAGCAGGGAGAAATAACCGATTTCGAAAAATACGGGCTTACCACTACCTCCGTGTCGTCCGGAGTATCATTTAATGTACTATATGACACCCGAAGAAACAGCAATAACCCCCAGGGTGGCTGGTATGGGTATTTGAGCCTCAGGCCGAATCTAACATACCTGGGAAGCGATGCAAACTGGCAATCGGCATACCTTGAATTCAGAAAATACATAAAACTCCCCGGAAACTCACATAATGTCCTGGCTTTGTGGAACTTCAACTGGTTTACTTTTGGGCATGCCCCATATTTAGACCTGCCTGCTACAGCCTGGGAAACCTATGCCAACAGTGCAAGGGGTTATGTTCAGGACCGGTTCAAAGGCCCATCCATGCTGTATTTAGAAAGCGAATACCGTTTTCAAATCACAAATAATGGATTCATGGGTGGCGTTGTATTTGCAAATGCCCAGAGTGTGTCCAACTACCCTGGCAATACTTTTGATGCCGTATATCCAGGCTTTGGAGCCGGTTTGCGTTTCAAAGTCAATAAATTCTCCAACACCAATGCCTGTATTGACTACGGTATCGGTCTTAATGGAACGAGAGCCTTTTATCTGAATTTAGGGGAAGTCTTTTAATCAGGAGTCAGGAAACAGGGGTTAGGAGTTGTAAGTCGGGTTATTTTCAGCTACTACTCAATTTCGCCCTCACAACCCAGAAGGGGTTGAACAATAATAACCACGGGTGCAACCCATGGAGATATGATACCTTGTTTTGATTGCAACCCTGAAAGGGTTGAACGATCAATAGTTTATGAATCTCCCTATTTTTGCCAAAAAATTGCCTTCCATGAAATTCCCTTTCGAACAGGAAATCATCCTCGAAAACGAAAAAGTACTACTAAGGCCATTGACGCTGGATGATGCAGACTACCTTTTGCCCATTGCTACAGATGACAAAACCCTGCTCCAATATTCTCCCAGGCAGATATATACAAAAGTATTACTAAAGGAAAATATTGAAATCATGCTGGCTGAAAAAAAGTCCAGAACCCGATACCCATTTATCATTTTCGATAAGATTCAAAACAAATGGACAGGCAGTACCAGTTTTTTAAACATATCGGAAACCGACAGTCGGCTCGAGATCGGATCCACCTGGATTGGTAAAGAATTTCAGAAAACCGGCCTCAACCGTAATTGTAAATTCCTGCTACTTAGTTATTGCTTTGAAGAACTTGGAGTTATGCGCGTCGAATTCAAAACCGATGAAAGAAATACTGCATCAAGGAAAGCTATTGAAGGCATAGGCGCAAAATTTGAAGGAATTTTACGGAGCCATACCCTTATGAGTGATGGATATAGAAGAAATACGGTGTTTTATAGTATTCTCAATGAAGAATGGGTGGAATTAAAAAACGTTTTTCCAATCTTTTGAGATTTGACAACTTTTGGAAAGTTGTCAAATCTGAATTCCAATGAACCAACGCTTACCATTATGTTTATAAGCAAGAAATGATATTTGATTGCGACCAAATCCCCCTGCCCCCTTACAAGGGGGATTCCCGTATTTCAATATTTTCTGTCCATTTTCAAATCATCAAATTCCCAAATTGTCTCATTCCCAAATTGTCTTCTCACTTCTCACCAATTTTCCTAACTTGCAGCCATGAAAGTCGTAATATTTGCCGGGGGTAAAGGAACCCGTATTTCCGAAGAATCGCATCTGAAACCCAAACCTATGGTCGAGATTGGCGGAAAGCCTATTCTCTGGCATATCATGAAGATATATTCTGCTTTCGGGCATAATGAATTTATCATATGCCTGGGCTATAAAGGCTATGTGATCAAGGAATATTTTATGAATTATTTCCTTCACAATTCGGATCTCAGTATTGACCTGCATGACAATAAGGTAACTGTTCATGATACCAAATCCGAAAATTTCAAAGTAACGCTTGTAGAAACCGGACTGGAAACCATGACTGCCGGTAGGTTGAAACGGGTACAACAGTATGTTGACCAGGAAGACTTCATGCTCACCTATGGTGATGGTGTTGCCAGTATTGATATCAATAAACTTGTGGAATATCACAAGCAAAAAAATAAAATAGCCACCATGACGGCCATCCAACCCGGCAGCAGGTTTGGTATCATGGAACTGGATGCCAATGACGACGTTACGGCATTCAAAGAAAAACCTTCGGATGACGGCGCCTGGATCAATGGTGGATTTTTTGTACTAAAACCGGAAGTTTTCAAATACCTGAAAGACGATGCGGATGATATCATGTGGGAACGCCAACCGCTTGACGATCTGGCCAAAGACGCTCAACTTACAGCATACAGGCATACCGGATTCTGGAAATGCATGGATACACTTCGTGACAGCATTGACCTGAACACGATGTGGGACCAAAACCCCGAATGGAAATTATGGAAATAAAGCAAAGGCTTTTAGATAATTATAAAGGCAAAAAAGTATTTGTAACCGGGCATACGGGTTTCAAAGGATCATGGATGCTGGCAGTCCTTAAAACCCTTGGCGCTGAAGTAAAAGGCTATGCCCTGGCACCGGAAGGCAGTCCGAATCTATATGAATTAATTGATGGCGATAAGCTTTGTGCATCAATTCTGGCAGACATCAGGCACAAGGAAAAACTTGAAGAAGAAATCCATCATTTTCAGCCTGATTTCATTTTTCACATGGCTGCCCAATCTCTGGTCAGGGTCTCTTACGACAAACCGGTTGAAACTTTTGAAACCAATGTGTTAGGAACCACTTATCTCCTTGAAGCCGTTCGAAAACTCAATAAGCAATGCAGTGTGGTAGTGGTTACGACGGACAAAGTATATGAAAACCGGGAAACCTGGGATGCTTATAAAGAAGATGAGCCCCTGGGCGGATTTGATCCCTATTCTTCAAGCAAAGCCGCAGCAGAAATAGTTACGGCATCATACAGGAAATCATTTTTTAAGCCGGATCATTACGCCACACATAAAAAGGCAATAGCTTCAGCCCGTGCAGGTAATGTGATCGGCGGGGGAGATTGGGCCATAGATCGCATCATCCCTGATCTTGTACGTGCATTTTCAAATGATGAAACCCTGATCGTTCGCAACCCCGAATCTGTTCGTCCATGGCAGCATGTGCTGGAGCCTGTTTGCGGATATTTATTGTTGGGAGCAATGATGCATCAATCACCGGAAAAATTTGCAACGGCATTTAATTTCGGACCTATGGAAGCAGACAATCTCCGCGTGAAAGAACTCGTGGAAAAAAGCCTGAAAATATGGGTCAGCGGTTCTTATAAAGAGCTGGTTGACAAGAATGCACCTCATGAAGCAGGGTTATTGCGACTGGATATTGGCAAAGCCATGAAAGAGTTGGGATGGAAACCGCGCTGGAATTCAGAAAAAGCGCTTGAAATGACACTCAACTGGTATAAAAACTATAAAGCAGATCCATTGATAATAACTGAAAACCAGATAGGGGAATATTTGGGGTAAGGGGGTTAACCGCAAAGAACGCTAAGGTTGCGCAAAGAGCGCTAAGAAGTTAAAAGAGAATAAAGTCTGATACTCATAATTTTTCTTTTGTCACTCTGCGATACCATTGCGTTCTTTGCGGTTAATTTTATTTGTCGGATATTTACGTTCTTTGCCTGAGATTCTTTTTTTATGGAATTCATAAAACAACATATTCACGGCCTGTACCTCATCAAGCCGATTATTGCTGAAGACAGCCGAGGAAGTTTTGTGAAAACATTCCATGCCGGCGATTTTGCACGTCATAAACTTGAAACAGATTTTAAAGAAAGCTATTATTCAGAATCTGTCAAGGGAGCCGTCCGCGGTATGCATTTCCAGTTGCCGCCACACGATCACGCAAAGCTTGTTTTTGTGATCCAGGGTTCAGTACTTGATGTTATTCTTGACCTTAGAAAAAAATCACCGACATACAAGCAGTTCCGCACCTATCAGCTGGATGATGTTCAGAAAGCTATGCTCTATCTGCCTCGCGGACTGGCACATGGCTTTTGTGCGCTTTCAGACAAGGCAATATTGAATTATATGACAACCAGTGTCTACAATAAAGAGCATGATAGCGGTATTCGTTATGATTCTTTTGGTTATCACTGGCCGGTAGCCCACCCGATAGTGTCTGACAGAGATTTGGGTTTTATAAAATTGGATGATTTTGAGTCAAAATTCTGATATGCTCAAGTCTGGGCATTTCGGTTTATCCAATCAGAAGGTTGTAAACAGATTATTTTATTCCCTCCTTTTCCTTCACCTTATCCCTCTCTTTTTTGGAAAATATTTCCTTACCCAGGATGGGCCTTCGCATTTGTATAATGCCTTTGTTTTTAAGGATTTGATTTGCCATCCCCATTCAGTTTTTGCTAATTATTTTGAAATCAATAAAGTACCCAACCCTAACTGGCTTGTGACTGTTTTTTATTCTTTATTTATGATGGTTTTTCCGGCATTTGTAGCCGAAAAAATATTCCTGGTTATATATGTTCTGTTTCTTCCTCTTTCATTCCGTTTTCTCATCCGGCAGATCAATCCGAACAGCAGCTTTATTGCACTGCTCATTTTTCCGCTGATCTATAATATCACTTTATATCTCGGCTTTTTTAACTTCTGTTTCAGCATTATTTTATTTTTTTATGCGACAGGCTATTGGCTTAAATACCAGGGACTTATCAGCATAAAAAGATTTTTTGTTTTTTTATTCCTGGTTACCCTAACCTATTTCAGTCACCCGGTTTCTTTTGTCATTTTATGCATGATGATCGGGGTATTTATTGTGTCGGAATGGGTCCATGATATCAGGATCAGGAATAATGCATCGTTATTCGTTTCACAGAGAATATCAATTTTTATATTGAGCCTGCTGCCTTCCATTATCTTTTTTGTTATGTTTTTCAGGGGAAGCGGAACTGAAACTGTATTTACCCGGAGATATGTAAAAGTATATATCATAGACCAGTTACAGAATTATGGATTATATTTCATGGGCAAAACTGACCTTAGGATTTGTACCGTGTTTGCAGCCATCCTGGTTTTCTTTTTTATATATAACCTTGCGATCAGAATTAAAAACAAGCGCTTTTACAGACTGGATATCCTTTATCTTTTTTTTGCCCTTTTCTCCATACTCACCTTTTTTTCTCCGGAAGAAATTGCCGGTGGAAGTGTTATCCTCATCAGGCTGATCTTATACAGCAATATCATCGCAATCATATGTATTTCCGCGTATTCCTATCCTGAAAATCTCAAAAAATATTCAGCGTATCTCTTTTTTGCATTTGCGATATTCTGGCTCGGTTTCAGGTCTTATCATTTTCTTGATGAACAGTCTGAATTCCATGAATTTATGAGTCTTGAAAACAATATTCCTAAAGGTAAAACCCTGTTGCCATTTATCATTCAAAAATCGAACCCGGACGGTTCGCCGGTTGATACCACAAGAGATATTGATATCAATATATTTCAGCATGCTGCCAATTATATCAGCCTGGAAAAAAAACTGATATGTCTTGCAAATTATGAAGCCGAGCAAAGCTATTTCCCGATAAAATGGAAAGCTGAAAAAAGTCCGTCAGGATATTTCCAGGAAAATGGGGAAATGATTTCAGATTCAGCTGTTCTGAAATATTCCAATAAGGTTGGAAACTGGCCTGATTATATTTTGATCTGGGATGAAAGCAGAGGCATCAATAAAAGAAAAAGCCTGCTTTTTGAGCTTTCAAAACATTATATGTTAGAAAAGAAATCGATCCATAATAAAGCCTGGTTATATCGAAAAACAGCCCAAATCTGAACCTGTTAACAATTCAGGTTTATACTTTTTAATACCATTCTCAAATCCTCAAATTTTCAAATTCTCGAATAGTTCACTTAATTTCGCCTCATGTACAAAAATATAGAAGGCCCTTTACTCGATCTTCTGCAGGAACAGGCAGGAAAGGCCGTATTTAAACCTATCACCCCCGGTGTGGACTATATTCCACCGACAGGCAAGGTCATTGATGCCCATGATATCCTCCTCGGCGTAGATGCTGTGCTGGATGGATGGCTCACCACAGGACGTTATGCCAAAGAATTCGAACGCAAGTTTGCCAAGTATTTTGGCTCCAAGATATCATTACTGGTCAATTCCGGTTCTTCCGCAAACCTGGTGGCATTTAATGCGCTTACATCGTCCAAGCTTGGCGACAAAGCCCTGAAACCGGGGGACGAAGTGATAACGGTTGCTGCTGGCTTCCCAACAACGGTAAACCCGATGATCCAGTTCGGCTGTGTACCTGTTTTCATGGATATTGATATTCCTACGTATGATTTCAAAGTGCATCAGCTGGAAGCTGCGATAAGCCCGAAGACTAAAGCCATTATGATGGCCCATACCCTTGGCAATCCATTCAACCTGGAAGCTGTGATGGAAGTAGCTCAAAAGCATGATTTATTTGTAATTGAAGACAATTGCGATGCCCTGGGCGCGACTTATAACGGCAAAAAAACAGGTTCTTTTGGCAGTCTGGCTACGGTTTCATTCTATCCGGCCCATCACATTACCATGGGTGAAGGCGGTGCGGTTTTGATCAACGATATGAAACTGAAACTGCTGGCAGAAAGTTTCCGCGATTGGGGACGGGACTGCTATTGCGATCCGGGCAAAGAAAATACCTGCAACAAACGTTTCGAATGGCAACTGGGCGACCTGCCTTTTGGATATGATCATAAATACACTTATTCTCATATAGGATATAACCTGAAGGTAACAGATACCCAGGCAGCTATTGGGTTGGGCCAGCTTGAAAAAGCTGATTATTTCGTACAAAAAAGACGCGAAAACCACAAGCTGCTCTATGACAGGCTGAAACCTTTGGAAGAACACCTGATCCTTCCTGAAGCTACGCCAAACTCAGACCCAAGCTGGTTCGGGTTTTTATTGACTTTGCGCAATGAAAGTATTGATCGTACCGAGCTTACCCAATATCTTGAAGCAGAGAAAGTAGGCACCCGTCTGCTCTTCGCCGGAAACCTCATTAAACAGCCGGCATACCAGCATATCAAACACCGTGTGGTAGAAGACCTCACCAATACAGATATCGTAATGAACCGCTCTTTCTGGCTCGGTATCTGGCCCGGGTTGGATGCCACGCATTTCGACTATATGGTCGAGAAGCTGAAGGGATTTTTTGAGAGGTGAGAAATTGTCCGAACTAAGATTTATATGATTTTTGTGATTGACATGATTTAAAAAATCCTGTTTTATCCGCCAATCTGTAAATCACCGTCTGCAACAAGCAGGGTGTTCCGCAATGTTATTATATCCCTATCCCAGAACAATTACCCTATCCTAAACCTTTATATCTAAAAAATCTATGCCTGTCAAAAAACTTCAGACTACCTGTTGCATAGCCGGTGGCGGACCCGCTGGAATGATGCTTGGGTTTCTGTTGGCACGCGCTGGAATTGAAGTAATTGTTCTTGAAAAGCATAAAGATTTCTTCAGGGATTTCAGGGGAGATACCATTCACCCTTCTACCTTTAACCTGATGAGTGAATTAGGACTATTAAAAGAGTTTCTAAAAGTACCACACGAGGAGTTTAGGAAATGAGTGTATCTGTAGAACAATCCAAAGTAAAGATTGCTGATTTCAGGCATTTGAAAACTGCCCACCCTTGTCTGGGTATGATGCCCCAATGGGATTTCCTTAATTTCCTGGAGAAACAAGCCAAAGCCTACCCTGGATTTAAACTCATCATGGAAGCGGAAGCAAAAGGTCTGATTCATCAAAAGGGAATTGTGAAAGGAGTAAAAGTGCAGAGCAAAGATGGTGCGCTTGAAATAGATGCAGAACTTGTTATTGGTGCCGATGGCAGAAGTTCTGTTATGCGGGAAGAAGCAAGGTTACAAGTACGGGATTTTCATTCTGCGGTTGATGTTTTATGGTTCCGGTTGTCCAGAAACGCAGATGAAGCAACAATACCTTTTTTCCAGGTGCATAATGGGCGGATACTGGTACTGTTCAGTCGAGATAAATATTTTCAATGCGGCTATGTGATCCCAAAAAATGGCGCGGCAAAGTTAAAAAGTAAAGGCTTGCCGGCATTTAAAGAAAATATTACCAATGTAGTACCCTGGATATCAGGCAGGATGGATGAATTAAAAAGCTGGGATGATATTAAATTACTGACAGTAAAAATTGATCGGCTCCGCAAATGGTACAAGCCCGGGTTGCTTTGCATTGGCGATGCAGCTCATGCCATGTCTCCGGTAGGAGGCGTCGGGATTAACCTGGCGATACAGGATGCTGTGGCAGCTGCAAATATTTTATATCCATACCTTGACAAGCATAATTTAACAAGCACTGAACCATTAAAAGCTGTCCAAAAAAGGAGGGAATTCCCTACGGCCGTAACGCAAAGGCTGCAAAGATTTATGCAGGATAATATCCTCAAGAATATTATAAGCAAAGAAAAAGCAAACCACAAAATCCCCTTTTTATTCAGACTGTTCGGGATATTTCCCTTTATGCATTTCCTTACCGCCCGCTGGTTTGGGCTGGGTATTCGGCAGGAACATATAAAAATACCCGATATTTTTGGTAACTGAGGTAACGAAATCGCGTCTACGATTGGCAATAGATTGACTCAAATTATTTCGCTAACAGATCATTCTGAATCTGCCTACTCCGCCTTAGTAGAAGCCGTAGCATTGAAGCCTGTTTCGGTGTCACTCACTTTGTCTACTCCATTAATAAATATATGCACTTCGGTTGTACCTGTTACATCACAGTTTGCACTTACTTTTAATGAGGCGCCGTACCTTGTGGTAAAACTGTAATGCCAGGGACTGGGACCCGTATAATTCTCGGTAATTCCATTTTCATCAATATAGGTAACATACAATGTGCCTGAGTTTCCGCTTGCTGTATATTTTACGGCATAGGGTCCTTGTGTGCATGAACTTAAAACTATGGTAAAAACCAATAACAGGGAAATGAAGAGATGTTTCATTGTTTTATTCTTTTGATTTTAATGTAGACCATCACATGAAACATATTGTTCAAAGAATCAATCATTAAAACCGTAATATATTGATAATCAAATCATATATTTCCTTTTAGCAGGCATACTTAAATATATTCTGAAACTGTCTATTGCGCCTTGGTGGAAGCTGTAGCATTGACACCGGTTTCAGTATCACTCACTTTATCAACATTATTGATAAATACGTGCACTTCAGATGTACCAGATACGTCACAATGCGCGCTAACCTGCAGAGAGGCACCACTTTTTACAGACATACTGTATGACCATGGGCTCGTACCTGTATAGTTTTGCGTATTTCCGTTTTCATCAATATAGGAAACATATAAGGTCCCCGAATTGCCTGTAGCCGTATATTTTACAGCATAAGGTCCTTTTGCGCAAGAACATAATACGACACAGAATAGTAAGAAGATGTATTTCATTATTTTATTTATTTAATACCAGCACTAACAGAACCACGGGCATATTGTTTAAACAATCCGGATCTCACGGTTTTGAAGTCTTGATTTCAATTAAAAGTAAAAGCCGTCAGCCACCTGTTAGTACGTATCTTAACCATCAGATTGCAATGATTTATAAATGCAATATTTATGACCATTTATTTTCTTTATAAAAATTCTTGCTCGTTTCAAATATTCATCGTAATATTGCGATTGAATTACTATGGGTATCACAAAAACAGAAAATTTCACGGCAAGCCAGGTTCGAATTGCGCAACTCGCTAAGGCTATCGGACACCCTGCGCGAATAGCCATATTGCAGTACCTGATAAGCTGCAACAGCTGCGTTTGTGGCGATATTGTGGATGAACTTCCGCTTGCGCAGGCAACGGTGTCCCAGCACCTGAAAGAACTGAAAGATGCCGGGATCATTAAAGGAGAAATCAGCGGGGCAAAAACCTGTTATTGCATTAACGAAGTCGTATGGGAAGAAGTGAATGCAGTGTTTGGTTCACTGTTTACTTCATTCCCTTCACCAAAGAATTGCTGCTAAAAAAATTTGTTCGAATTCATCGTAATAAACCGATAAAAATATGATTATGGAAACATCAGAAAATCTCAAAAACTTAGTAAAAGAAAAATACAGTGAAATAGCGCTTCAATCCAAAGTGCAGAATGAAAGTTCCTGCTGCGGAATAGGAGGATGTGCCACAGTTGATTATACCATTTTCAGTGAAAACTATGCAGGCAAAGAAGGCTACCATGCTGATGCCGACCTGGGACTTGGTTGTGGACTGCCGACTGAATTTGCACAAATTAAATCAGGTGATACTGTAGTGGACCTCGGCTCTGGAGCCGGAAATGATTGCTTTGTGGCACGTGCTATAACAGGAGTGTCTGGAAAAGTGATTGGTATTGATTTTACGGATGTAATGATTGAAAAAGCCAGGGAAAATGCCGAAAAACTTGGACTGAATAATGTTGAATTCAGGCAGGGGGATATTGAAAAAATCCCGATGACAGCAAATAAGGCAGATGTGGTGATCAGCAACTGTGTATTGAATTTAGTACCGGATAAACAAAAGGCTTTCAGTGAAATATATCGTATCCTGAAACCCGGAGGACATTTCAGTATTTCTGATGTTGTACTCACCGGAGGCCTGCCCGCCAATATTCAGAAAGCAGCAGAAATGTATGCAGGATGTGTTTCAGGCGCAGTACAAAAAGATGATTACCTGGAGATCATTAAGACCTCAGGTTTTGTAAATATCACCATCCAAAAAGAAAAACAGATCGAGCTGCCTGATGATATTCTTTCAAATTATATCAATAAAGATCAGATCAATGAATACCGTGACAGCCAGGCAGGAATTTTCAGCATTACAGTTTATGGTGATAAGCCTGAAGACTGCTGTGGACCAGATTGTTGTAAATGATAATTGAATGAATAAAAAATTAAAAAATTGATTTATGAAAGTCAGGGTCCTTTTTATCTGCAATCATAACGCCGGGAGAAGCCAGATCTCTGAGGCGATATTAAATCATTATTATGGGGAGGAATTTGAAGCCGAAAGTGCAGGTTTCGAACCTTCCCCAATCAATCCGCTGGCTATTGAGGTCCTGAAAGAAAACGGGATTGACATTTCAAATAAAACCAGCAATAGTGTCTTCGCGTATTTCAAACAAAATCGTTTCTATGCTTATGTCATTACGGTTTGCCATGAATCTGAAGCAGAAGGTTGTCCGATTTTTCCCGGAAATGTAAAACGGCTTCACTGGTCATTTGAAGACCCGTCAAAGTTCTCGGGAACACGGGATGAAAAGCTTGAAAAAGCAAGGTTATTAAGAGATAAAATCAAATCAAAAATCGAAGAATTCGTAAAGAATTATCATGAAAAAATATCTCGCTGAAACCATCGGAACTTTCGCCCTCGTTTTTTGTGGTACGGGAGCTATGACCATCAACGAAGTGACCGGTGGCTCCGTAACACATCTTGGCATTGCTTTAACATTCGGAATGATTGTGATGGGGATGATCTATGCGTTGGGTGATATTTCCGGTGCGCATTTCAATCCTGCTGTTACACTTGGCTTTACTTTAGCAGGAAAATTCCCGTTAAAAGAAATTCTTCCCTATTTTATGAGTCAGGCTATAGGAGCTTTTGCGGCAAGCGTTATATTAAAATATCTATTCCCAACAAGTATAAACCTTGGTGTCACAATACCTTCCGGGCCTGATATGCAATCCTTCTGGCTTGAAATAATCCTCACTTATTTCCTCATGCTGGTGATCATCAGGGTATCCCATGGTTCCAAAGAAACAGGGATGATGGCTGGCATCGCCATAGGCAGTATCATTGCACTCGAAGCGGCTTTTGCAGGCCCCATCTGCGGTGCGTCTATGAACCCTTTCAGGAGTCTTGCCCCCGCGGTTATATCGGGGCATTTAACAAGCATCTGGATTTATCTCACAGCACCATGTATCGGATCAATACTGGCAGTTTTAACCCACAAGCTTTTAGCATCAGAAAAAATAAATCAATGAAAAAAAATATCCTGTTTGTATGCATTGAAAATGCAAACAGAAGCCAGATGGCGCAGGCTTTTGCAAGGATGTACGGTGACGATAAAATCGAAGCATATAGTGCCGGATCTAAACCTTCAGGAATCATCAATCCGAAAGCGATTGATTCTATGAAAGAACTGGGATATGATCTTAATACGCATGATTCCAAAAGCCTGGATGATATACCAGATATTGAATATGATTATGTTGTGACCATGGGCTGCGGCGATGCTTGCCCTTATGTGCGTACAAAAAACAGGATCGACTGGAATATCCCTGACCCAAGGGAAATGCATTCAAAAGAATTTGCAGAAGTAAGGGATCTGATAGGGAGAAAGGTAAAGGAACTCCTCGAAGGGGTATAATTCAATCAACTTACTAACTGACTTATAACCCCGAAGGGGTTGAACTTCAATAACCGCGGGTGCAACCCGTGAATTCAAACGCAATATTGTCTTACAACCCCGAAGTGGGTTGAACTGTCGGATTTATTATTGTAATATCTATGAGTACCTATAAACAGAATAGAATGAGTTGCTCATAGAACATGGAATTGGGCATGATGAGAGATATTGACTGTGATGTTCAACCCATTCTGGCAATGTCTTTAAGTTAAGGATCTAATACCTTGTTTTTCAATACCGTAGGGATGGTTCCGAGCGTTCGGGAGTAGAAATCAAATACGTTAGCTCTTTAGAATCCCATAGGGATGACATTTTTCTCTTTTCCGCTAAGAAAAATATCGTACCTATGGCACTCAAAAACTGAATGGACCAAGTTTCTACCAAAATATCGTCCCTATGGGACTGTAACCATAACACTAAATACCAATATGTTATGGCTTAACTTAATGACATTGCGCTTCTGGGTTGGTATGTTCGATACCATTTCATCCCCGGGCTGCACCCGGGGTTATTATTGTTCAACCCTTTCAGGGTTGTGAAAGAAAACCAAATACAATAAAAAAAGGCCAATCCTGAAATCAGGATTGGCCTTAAAAAATGATGGGTGGAAGATGGGGTTCGAACCCACGACCCCTAGAACCACAATCTAGTGCTCTAACCGACTGAGCTACATCCACCATGTAAATTGGAGGGCAAAGATAAGGAAATTTAAAAAAGTACGGGACTATTTGGATGAAAACCTGCGTATCCAATCAATATCATACCAAAATTTAACATTGTCATAAACAAAAACGATTTAAACTTGCATTTTGAAAGTGATCTTGTTATATTTGTAACAGAAAACTGCTATTATCTTATTTGTTAATGCCTTAAATTAAAAAAAATGAAAATCGTACGCGTTCAATACACCGCTAAACCAGAATTTGTTGCAAAGAACAAAGAAAATATTTCCAGGGTAATGGAAAACTTAAGGGAAATCAATAACCCCGGTATCAAATACGGAACGTACTTATCACCGGACGAAAAGACATTCATGCACTTTGCACAGTTTGAAAATGACGAGGCTGAACAGGTTTTAATTAATCTTCCGGTATTCAAAAAATTCCAGGAAGAACTGAAAGCGAGCGGACCTGAGATGCCTCCGAAAACGGATCATATGACCATGGTGGCTTCCAGTTTTGATTTGTTCTAAAAAATCTTCTGAAATACTAAAAAAAGAATCTAACGGATAACTATTTTTTTGGTTATTGCAGCCATTTGACCTGATAGCCTGATGCAATAAATTCCCGGAGGATATGTACTGACATCAATATCCTTTGTTGATATAATATTATTGTCCTTCAGTTGTTCTGATAATAAAATCTTCCCATTTACATCAACAATCTGCAACCGGCAGTCAGATTCAGAAATATTATACCTGATATGCAAGATTCCATTTTCGACAGGGTTAGGATAAATTGTTAAAATTGAATTTTCAGCATCTGAATTTTCTGATATCCCTGTAGTTCCATCTATCGTTATAGGCAAAACAAAAGTTGAATCACATCCATTTGAATTGCTTGTTTTTAAAGTGACGATGTACATTCCTGGGTTGTTATAAGTATGCACAGGTTTTTTTGAAGAACCAAAGCTGGAATCACCAAAACCCCAGGAATAGGCTGAAAGGGTGCTATCAGATGCAATAAAACTTACCTTGTATTTATTGATATGTGCCCTGAATCTTGCCGAAGGTGTCACGTAGATGGTTATAAACATAGAAACCGTGTCACTTTTGCCATCAGGATTAGTCACTTTAAGGCTGATTTTAAATTTGCCGGTTCCCGAAAATATATGCGTCGGATTTATAAACCCTGAATTTGACCCGTCTCCGAAATTCCACAAATAGACTGAAGATGGTGGTGCAGTACTTGTATTTGAAAATACAACTGTATCTCCTTCACAGGAATTGGCCGCTTTAAAGGAAGCAACAGGTACATCATTTACATTAATTAACTTTTTGGTCGTGGAACTGCATCCATTCTGGCTCACCATAAGGCTAACCTGGAAATTCCCGGACCCGGCAAACGTATGAACCGGAATTTTAGCGTTGCTGCTATTCTGGTCTCCAAAATCCCAGTTATAGGTTGAGGCCAGACTATCTGTGGGGTTGAAAGTATAAGTAGTAGCATTTATCTTATAGGTAAAAGTAGATACCGGAAGAGGCAGGACATCTACATAAGCAATCACCGTATTGGAACTACCCTGTTGATTCGTAACCATAAGACTAACAACATAACTTCCGGGGTTTTTATATGTATGACCGGGGTTTTGCAAAGCTGAGGTACCGCTGTCACCAAAATTCCATGAATATACTGACCCTGCCGGAGCTGCTCCTGTAAATAAAAAATGCATCGTATCTCCAAAACATAAATTTGATTCCTTGAAAGACACCTGCGGATTTTGTTCAATTACTACCGTTTTATATAAAGTTGAATCGCAACCATTTGTGTTTTGAGTGGTGAGAGAAACCGTATATGTCCCGGCACTAAAGTATGCATGTTCCGGATCTTTCGCCTGGCTTTTGGTGGAATCTCCAAAATCCCATGAATAAGAAGTCAGGGTATTAATTGCAGGAGAAAAAGTTACCGTGTTTTTTGATATTTTGTAGGTATAAGAAGCCCTTGGCAGTTCATGAATTGTAATCGTTTTTGACACAGAATCACTAAGGCCATGAGAAGTTGTAACTTTAAAATTTATCTTATAAGTCCCTGAATCAGAATATATATGAACCGGGCTTTTCTGGCTGGAACCCGTATTGTCTCCAAAATTCCATGAATAGGTCGATGGGTCAGGCTCAAAACTGGAATCTGTAAATTGTGTATTGCTAAATTCACAGGTGTTTTTTATACCCATCGCAGCTATAGGCGGTTGATAAATCACAAGCGTAGTATGATAAGTAGAGTCACACCCATTAGAATTTGTAACATTTAGTGTAATTGTATGAATGCCGAAATATTTGTATGTGTGTACCGGTTTTTTTTGATTGGACGAATTACTGTCGCCAAAATCCCAGGAATACAACGAATTAGTAGTATCATAAGGCGTAAAACTGACCTGGTTTTTATAATTATTAATTGTTTCCGCAAAGTGTGCAGAAGGAAGAGGATTAACAGTAATAGATTTAGTAACTGAATCAACAGATTTATAAGGGCTGGTAACTACCAGTGTAACATTATAATTGCCAGGTTTTGCGTACAGATGTCCCGGGTTTTGTTTTGAAGAAGTGGAATTGTCCCCGAATCTCCACAAATAGCTTGAACCTGAAGTTGTAATGCTCGAATCCGTAAAACGTATGGAATCTCCAAAACAATGATTTTTAGTTACGAATGCCGAATGAGGCATTTCATATATAGCCATCACTTCAGAATCGGAAAGAGTTCGATGATAGGCTCTTACATCATCTAAAAGGCCTACGTATATATTAGTATAGGGAGGACTGTAATTTGGCACCCATACTGCGCCGGTAAAGTTACCTTGAGTGGACGAATATGATGTTTCAAGTTTACCGTTAAAGTAGATATATGTTGTGCTTCCATCGCTCTTGCATGTAATATTGTTCCACTTGTTATTATTAACCTGGGACGTGTTCTCATCGGAAGTCGACTTACCATTACCTGTGCCGTCAAAAGAGCCGATAACATGACCCGTGGAATACATGTTAAGATAAACAACACCAGGAGGTCCATCGTATAACTTAATTTCGTTGACAGTAGCAGAAGTCTTCATCCAGAAAGATATGGTAGCTCCTTTATAGCCACTATTTGAGATGGATGAAATACCAATCCCCTGGCCTGAACCTGAAGCATCAAAGCTATACGCGGCATTTGGAACGCCAAAGCGGTCTGTAGTCAGGCTACCGCTATTCACTGATCCATTGTAGCCATTGCCGCTGGCATCGTTGGCATTGCCATTGAATGGCCAAAAAAACATGAGTCCTTTGTTTAGGTTTACCTGTGCCTTCAGGTTATTATTGAAGGACAAAAAAAGGCATAGGAAGGAAATGAAAAAGAAGGGAAATTTTTTCATATTTGAGGGGTTTAGGTTACAAATATAAAAAATCGGGAATATTTTAAAAACCCTGATAGGTAAATTTCTGCCAGAACCTGCCGGTGGGTGTTTTGCTTACCACCTCTAATAGGGTCTTTTTTACAGGATGAATAAATTTCAGTCGTCTGGCAAGGAGACTAACAGAGCGATCTTCGAGCGTTATGGATGATCCGTATTTGTTATCTCCTACTATCGGGCAACCGATGCTGGCCAGTTGTGCCCGTATCTGATGCGAACGGCCGGTATGTGGTTTAACTTCAAGTAGAAAATTGCCGCCTACAGCCTGAACCTGTTTGTAGTCAAGAACTGCTTTTTTGCTGCCGTTTTTTTCTTTGTTATAACAATAGGCTTTGTTAGCCTCTTTGTCTTTCCAGATATAGTTGGTGATGGTATCTTCCAGTATTAATGGCTGTGTGTCAACAATGGCGAGATAGGTCTTTTCAATGGTTCGTTCCCTGAACATCTCACTGAGCCTTGATGCCGCTTTGCTTGTACGCGCAAACATTACCAGTCCGCTTACAGGCCGGTCAACCCTATGAACGAGCCCCAGGTACACATCGCCCGGTTTGTTGTATTTTTTTTTGATGTATTGCTGCACCAGTTCAAACAAGGATGTATCGCCGCTTTCATCGCCCTGGGTTGGCATGCCCGCAGGTTTCTGCACAATAATGATGTGGTTGTCTTCAAATATGATATCAGCAGAAGTAAGCATGGGAGGTAATTTGGTGCAAAGTTAGGCATTTGACCTGACCCTTCCGCGTGCCGCCAAAGCTTTAGCGGATGAGCAAAGGAAACTATCAGGTTATTGTTATTCCGAGTTACTTGTTCAAAAGATTAAAATCACTCAATTAATAAGTCTCCCTGAAGGGCAATTATACCCATTTACACATAACATAATCCTATTGAGAAATAGACCATTCAGCCTGTTTAATTGTTGCCCAACTCAATAATTGCATATTGTTTTGCTGGGGTTGAATTGGATTAATAAATTTTACCTGAAAAGCCTCATGTAATACCTGAACTATCTCATAAGAAAAGCCCTCCGGGCTGTTTAATGTGTCTCCTGCCTGGAGATTTCCTAAATGTTCCTCTGTTAACATTTTATGGCTTTTTTATTACGCATGGTTGATTAATGCTTTCAATGGTGGCTTTCACGATGTCCGCTAAACAACCATTGATCTTTGACTTTTGTTTACATTCTCCACACTTTTTCATGGTCGTAGCTAACTCCTGACCTTAAATAAAAATCTCAGCAAATGATAAAACCTCTAAAAAGAAGAAATATCCTTTCTGTATTTTTTGACTGATCTGCTTGTAAATAGGTATTGTTTCTCCTCAATGAGATCTGAGGTCTAAAAACCGATATAATCGGTTATACTATAAGATGTTCCGGGGCAACTACCACCATGATAGGCATTCAACTGACCATTAACATCTATTTCGAGATCGTTATTAAACGGGGCGGTAGCAGTTACGGTAGCAGTGATGTTGAGTTGTGGCTTGCTGCAGTTAAAACTATAATTGAAACTGCCAGTGATATTGGTATCCAATATGGCTTTTTGAACGACATTTGTGTCATTAGAAGTGGTTATATGAAGATGCCGGGTTATCGATCCATCACTTAAATCTTTCACCTTAACGGTAATGACATTATTTTGTACCATTACAGGAGCCACATCATTATTTGGAGAACAGGATTGAAATACGACAGAACTGACAGTCAATGCTGAAACAAATAAAAGAATCGTAAACCGTCTGGTAAAGCCTTTCAATGTATCTCTGAATTCAAAACTTAATGTTATAAATTCAATACAAAACTAAAGTGCAATGAGTGAGTAGAATTTTTATTATGACCAACCCTCCAAGAAAAATGACCAACATCACTTATTCAATGACCAACCTTAAAGCAGATAATTGCCCTTTTCATAAAATACGCATTTTTAATAGATTCCGGGCATAATCACAGTCATAAACCTTAACTTTTCAGTTTTTGACAAACCTTCGTTTTTGGCCATCAAAAGTTGAAATCACTTGATTTTTGGAATTTTGGGAGGTTGATTTTGAGAGATTTGACAATCTTCAAAAGGTTTATTCACAATCTATTGATCATTCCTGTGCGTACTACATTCGGATGGGGATACCTAACCGTATTTGTTTTTACTTACACCTTATCCCTTACGCCTGACGCCTTTTCTTGTCAATACTGTTCTTTCTCGTTCGGGAAATCGAGGCTTTTGATATCCGTAATATAGTTCTTTACAGAATCCGTAATGGTATCAAAAAGGCTTGCATAACGACGCAAAAACCGGGGATGAAATTCATTATTTAATCCCAGCATATCATGCAGCACCAGTACCTGCCCGTCAACCTTTGGACCGGCACCGATACCGATAGTGGGTATGCTCAGGGAGGCCGTCACTTTCTCAGCAAGTTGTGCCGGTATCTTTTCAAGAACAAGGGCGAAGCAACCCAACTCCTGAAGCAACAAAGCATCCTCGCAAAGCTTGTCGGCTTCAGCTTCTTCCTTGGCACGAACATTATAAGTCCCGAATTTATAAATCGACTGTGGTGTCAAGCCCAGGTGACCCATGACCGGTACACCGGCTGATATAATGCGTTCTATGGATTTGGTGATCTCCGCACCGCCTTCCAGTTTTACCCCATGTGCGCCCGATTCTTTCATAATACGGATGGTGGATTCTAAAGCTACTTTAGAGTTACCCTGGTACGACCCGAAAGGCAGATCTACAATCACAAGCGCATGCTCAACGCCCCTGATCACAGAAGAGGCATGGTATATCATCTGGTCGAGGGTAATGGGCAGGGTGGTTTCGTGGCCGGCCATCACATTGGAAGCGGAATCGCCTACAAGTATCACATCGATCCCTGCTCCGTCAATGATCTTGCCCAGGGTGAAATCATAGGCAGTAAGCATGGCAATCTTTTCTCCCTTCTCCTTCATTTCCTGAAGGACTCGGGTGGTTATTTTACGATAGGCTTTTTCCATAATATATTCTTTTATAATGTCTTAATATCTATTTCTCTATTGTTTCAGCCGATGGATCGTGAAAAAACTTCCATGCCTCATGACAGAAGTATCAAAGCTTGCACTTAAATTTGAAACCCTAAGGTCGGGAGCATAGCAGTACACCATGGTTTTATTCATTGCCTTTAGCTTAGTTATAACTGAAACAATACATGCAAATATTTCGTCGCAAATTTTACAGAAAAACAATTGAAAGCAATCGATTTGTTTTCGCATTTTTTGTTGTTTCCGTTGCTTTCCTGGTTTCCTGCTCTACAGATTTCCAGGTGAATGCGCCTTATAAAGAAGAAAACGCCGTTTACGGACTGCTTGAGCTACATGACAACCAGCAGGTTATAAAAATAGGGAAAGTATTTCAGAATGGCAATGGCGTAAGTGCCAGCCAGGCCGCCAAACAAATGGATAGCCTTTACCAATCCGACAGCCTCTATGTAACCCTTACCGATGTAAATACCCAGACCCAAACCGTTTTGCATAAATTTTACAATACCCAGAAAAATGCAGGATATTTTGCATCTCCCGGTCAGTATCTCTATGGAACGCCTGCCGGTTTTGTATTAAATCCTTCCGGCAATTACCAGCTTTCTATATTAGACACAAAAACCAAAGTGCTGTCACAGGCAAGTACGGTTGTTGTAAATGATATCATTCCTTCCCGTCCCTATAAAGGTTCGCAGGTAAGTGTTTCCAACCTTACCGGCCTGTACTCTGTAAGCTTCGGGGTGGGCAACAATGCAACAACTTATGATGTAAATATCTACATCTATGTGAAGGAATATCATAAGAAAGATTCTAGCCTCTCTAAGATTGATACCCTGGTTTACAATATATTATCAGCTTACCCGGTGGCAGGAGCCTCAGCGATCGTGCAGGATTTTAGAAATAATGATTTTTACGCCTTTGTAGGTGGAAGCCTTAAAGTAGATCCTACCATATACCGTAAAATGGACAGCCTCGATTTTGTAATAACCGGCGCCGCGACTGATTTCGCAAATTATATACAGGTAAATACCCCATCACAAGGAGTTGTACAAAAACAACCTACCTATACCAACATCAGCAATGGCGTAGGCATCTTTTCATCGCGTCTCATCACACATGTCAAAGCACCACTCACAGGTGCATCCTATTCTGAACTGAATACATCAACCTATACCCAGGGCCTCAATTTCGTGCCGTAACTGTCTTTTTGGCAGACTTGCCACGAAGTCACAAAGTCGCAAAGAAAAACTTAGCGTCTTTGTGTCTTAGTGACATAATAAACTGGTCACAATAAAAAACTTAGTGCCTTTGCGACTTATTAGCTATCAAGCTTGCCCTAAATAATAACTTAGCGTCTTTGCGTCTTAGTGGCATAATAAACCTGCCTCCCTCCCATTTTGGCAGAAAATCCATTTTGGCATTTTCATTGTTAATCCCTCTGCAAACAAAAAACAAAAAGAAGATTCCGCCATCCTTCTCTTTTGGGAGAAGGACAAAGGATGAGGCTAAATCAAACACTAAAAGGATAAAGATATTATGGCAAAAATTATTGGAATAGACCTAGGAACCACCAACTCCTGTGTTGCAGTGATGGAAGGCAACCAGCCTGTGGTGATCGCTAACAGCGAAGGAAAACGTACAACGCCTTCCGTTATCGCATTTCTCGAAAATGGTGAAATAAAAGTGGGCGACCCTGCCAAAAGGCAAGCGGTAATCAACCCGCAAAACACCATTGCATCCATCAAACGCTTCATGGGACGTAAGTTCGACGAAGTGGATGCGGAAAAAAGATTCGTTTCTTATGATGTGGTACGCGGCGCTAATGATACCGCTCGTGTAAAAATACGCGACAAAGTATACACACCTCAGGAACTCTCAGCGATGATTCTGCAAAAGATGAAACAAACCGCTAAGGATTACCTGGGTACCGAACCTACCGAAGCTGTTATTACGGTTCCGGCTTATTTTAACGACGCACAACGCCAGGCAACCAAAGAAGCCGGTGAAATTGCAGGCCTTAAAGTAAAACGGATCATCAATGAGCCTACGGCAGCTGCTTTGGCTTATGGACTTGACAAAAAAGGCAAAGAACAAAAGATAGCCGTATATGACCTTGGTGGCGGAACATTCGATATTTCGATCCTCGACCTGGGTGATGGTGTATTTGAAGTGAAATCTACCAATGGCGATACCCACCTGGGTGGTGATGATTTCGACCAGATGGTGATTGACTGGCTGGCTGAAGAATTTAAGAAAGAAGAAAACGTAGACCTGCGCAAAGACCCTATGGCTTTGCAACGACTGAAAGAAGCTGCTGAAAAAGCCAAGATCGAACTTTCAAGCTCGATGGAAACAGAAATAAACCTGCCTTATATTATGGCAGTAGACAATATCCCGAGACACCTTGTAAAGAAAATAACCCGGGCCAAATTTGAGCAGTTGACCGACAGCCTGGTACAACGCAGCATGGAGCCTTGCAAACAGGCCCTGAAAGATGCAGGATATACGATAGCTGATATTGATGAAGTTATTCTGGTTGGAGGTTCTACCCGTATCCCTAAAGTACAGGAAAAAGTAAAAGATTTTTTTGGCAAAGAGCCACATAAAGGTGTGAACCCTGATGAAGTAGTTGCCATTGGCGCTGCCATCCAGGGAGGTGTACTGACCGGTGAAGTAAAAGACGTTCTTCTTTTGGATGTAACGCCGCTGTCATTAGGTATTGAAACCTTTGGCGGTGTGAGCACGGTGCTTATTACCAGCAACACAACCATACCAACCAAGAAGAGCGAAACCTTTTCTACCGCGGCTGACAACCAGCCTTCTGTGGAGATACATGTTTTGCAGGGCGAGCGCAGTATGGCGAAAGACAACAAGACCATTGGACGCTTTGTACTGGACGGCATACCACCGGCCCCAAGAGGTGTACCGCAAGTGGAAGTAACCTTTGACATTGATGCCAATGGTATCCTGAATGTGGGCGCCAAAGACAAAGCCACAGGCAAGGAACAAAAGATACGTATAGAAGCCAGCAGCGGACTGAGCCAGGAAGAAATAGAAAAGATGCGCCGCGATGCCGAAGTAAATGCCGATGCCGACAAAAAGGCAAAGGAAACCATTGAAAAGATCAATCATGCCGACCAGCTGATCTTCTCTACAGAAAAGCAAATGACCGAATATGGTGATAAGATCCCTGAAGATAAAAAAGCAGCGATTGAGAGCGCCCTGGCCCGCCTGAAAGAGGCACACAAGGCAGCTGATCTGACAGCGATAGAAGCAGCCACCACAGACCTGAATGCCGCATGGCAGGCAGCGAGTGGTGAGATGTATGCCGCACAGAATCCGGCAGGAGGAGCGGATGGCGCCGCTGACGGAAATGCCCAAGGCAATCCACAAGGCCACGACACCGGCACCGAAGGTGCTACGGATGTTGAGTACGAAGAAGTGGGTAAATAGGCGTCAGGAATCAGGAGTTAGGAGTTAGTGGCTGACGCACGAATAGCCTCACCCCGGCCCTCTCCAAAAGAGAAGGTGGCTGACGCACGAACTTGATAGAAGGGATTCCCCCTTTAAAAAGGGGAGCCTGTCCCGACTTATTCGGGAGGGGATTCGGTGGATAAAGCACCTAACTACCCTCCCACTCCACGGATTGATTATAAATGACAAAGGCAGCTTAGAAGAAATTTTAGGCTGCCTTTTAAAAATGGATGGATGATACTTTACATGAGTTAATCAAAAAAATAAAAATATGAGAGCAGAATCAAAAGAGTGGCTTGAAACATTAAAAAATAATGACGATCCGTATAAGAAGGGAATCCTAAAAGAAATAACGTTAAATGCAATTGCAATGGGCGGATCGGAAACTGCTTGGCAAAAAGCAATAGATAACAAGGTTATATCCATGGGTTTGGAAGGATTGAATAATGGTATAAATGAAGCATTAAAGATTGTTAATCCTATTGGCGCACAAGAACATGAAACTAACCCTGAAGACACAACAGATATTGATTATGAAGAAGTAGATAATAAGTAATTTAAGAAATCCTGGTAGTTCAATCGGATAGAACGCCTCTCTCATAAAGGGGTGGTTGTGGGTTCGATTCCCACCCGGGAAGAAGAAATCAATTTTTCTTCCTGGGTGGTTGAATTGAATCACGATTAGGTACCGAAATAATAAAGGCAGTTCAGACTAGATTTTGGGCTGCCTTTTTTCTTGGCGATAAGAACCAGAAGGATAGTTATATTTGTAATAGTTAAAAAATGGCAACTTTAAAAGAATATTTCGATACAGATTTTCAAAGGGTTCTAGGTTTGTTGAGACCCTTGACTTTTTCAACACCTGATGGGAATATAGATATTATCGCCGGTGTTCACTTAGATTTTGATTCAAATTCTAAGTTTATATCTTGTTATATACCTGTGATGAAAAATCCTATTGCAATGTGTGTGGCAGTCTTACAGAATTTGAATATTATATTGGAAATTAGCAAAGCGGTGGAAATAAAATCGGGCCATAAAGGAGAAAAACCCATGGCAGATAAAGATTTACAATTTTCAGGGAGGGTCTTTTTTTATAGCGAAGTTGATATTGAAGATTTGAATATTGAAAAGCTTCAAGATGAAGCCAAAGTAAATGGTCTTCATATAATTTTTCGATCTCAACCTTACGCCGCAGTAAAATCAGAAGATATAAAACCTCTCGCTTTTATATCTCATGATAGCAGAGATAAAGAAGATGTTGCAAGACCTATCGCAATAGGACTTTCAAAAATGATTTGTCCAGTATGGTTTGATGAATATTCACTAAAAGTTGGTAATGGGTTAAGAGAAAGTATTGAAAAAGGCATAAGAGAATGCAAAAAATGTATTTTAATACTTAGCCCTAGTTTTCTTGAAAATGCTGGTTGGACAAAAGTTGAATTCGACTCATTTTTTACCAGAGAGCTTCTTGAAGAAAGAAAATTAATTTTACCTGTATGGTATAAAGTCTCTAAAAATGACATATTCAAGTATAGCACATCTTTGCCAGATCGGGTGGGATTAAATTGGGAAAAGTTAGGTGCTGATGAAGTTATTAGAAAGCTATATCACGAAATCATGATACCAGTTTAGCATTCGTTGCCCCGCTGGTCAGGATATACCATCCTGACCTTTGAGTATCAGCATCTGTGATCCGAAATAAACCTTTCTATTGTAATTAATTATCTAATGGGGTTACTTTCGGGTTTATTCATATCCCGATGCATCGCATCAAGTAGGTTGAAATAGGATTGTTTTTCTGTTTCAATATGTGTTTTTTCTGTTTCAATAACATTTGATAGGAGATTTGCAAGCGATGTGATCGTTTTGTTTCTGTTTTTTCCCGCCCTTGTTGGTGTTGTCACCAACAAGTCTATTCATTAGCAAGCTCTCAATATCAAAAAATACTCCCTAACTACGTTTAGAAAATCTTAACTCTCGTCAGTTTGCGGGAACTTGTTGGTAACAACGCCAACAAGGGCACAAGAAGTAGATGACGATTACCCCAGATAACTGATTTTATTTGCCGCCCTTGCTGGTGCGAATCTTACTGAAAGGAGATTCGTGACTCGGCTTTCGTTCCCGAATAAGTCGGGATAGATATTGAAACACAAATGACGTACCGCTAACATTCTCGCCAGCGAGATTCTTTTATCATGAGAAAATAAAAAATATTTACAAGCTGTGCTTTAATTAATAAGAGAATGCACATAACCTATCTTTACCCACGTATAGAAATTTTTATCTTTACCTAATAAAGATATAATATTACCATTATTTGCAAGAAAACCAACTTCAATTTTTACAATATCTGGAGTGGTATTGCTTGGTGTTTGTAGGTCTTTTGCACCAGATGTTGATGGTATATTGAATTTGCCTCGAAAGCCATAGTCTGTATATTCGAATCTCTTTAGACTAGTATTATAGAAATTTGCAATTTGTGTGAAAGGCCCATTTTCCCAAATTATATTATAATCACAAAAAAGGCTAAAAGAGCCCTTTAGCGCAACTTCTATTCCTGCCTTTACCATCAAGTTATCTGGATTAAAATTATACGTAGTAGTATCGCCAGCTTTATTTCCCTTAGCAGTTATTTGGCGACTATTATAGTATTCATTACAAACTAGTCCAATATTAATGGCATGTGTTTCATTTGATGAATAAGTATTATAAAGTGAGAGGATTTCACAAAAGTTTACACCAAATATAGAAGCATCTGGCACAAGAAACAATAAAGAGTTATTCAAAGGGCTTTTGTCTGCTATTTTACCACCCCCATATAATGAAATATCAAAAGTGAAGCCGCAGAATTTTTTAATATTTATTGAATCTGGAGCTGGATCTCCTGCTCCTATAGTCAAGTAACCCAAAAGATTAAAGGTTGGAATTGGTATTAAATTTGCCCCAACTGGCAAGGCAAAACTTGGATTGGCATCTATTTTGGATGTAGAAGAAACATTAGTATTTGGGTTGTCAGCAAGGTCTCTATTAGCCAGTGTTGCGGAACTTTCGGCCGCAATTGCAATTGCATCTGCTTTTCGGTAGGCCATATTTGCTCTATCTTCTTCAACCATAGCCGATTTTACAGAAATGGTATCGGGAATATCCATCCTTTTTATTGTTACATCTCTAATCGCCTTCGTTACGTCATTTAGTTTCTCGTTTGCATATTCCCTTGTTGCTATCGCATATTTTAGTTTTTGGGTTGCAGCTATTACGTATGGATTTGAATCGTGTATCTTTTTTAAGTGCATTTCATGTTCAATTAAATCTTGCGAATAAGATAGATTTGTAGCCATTAACAAAAAAAAGAAGAAAGATCCCCAAAAGGGGTTTGAAGTATTTAGTTTTAGTTTATTGTGCATGTTTTGTTGTTTCTTCAGAAGTATTGGTTCGCCTGGATAAGGTTTGACTGGTTGATATTTACTACCAAATTTATTTTCTCTCTTTCATTGAGGGGGCCTGGATTCCCTTTCTGACAACTGTTGAAGTTTAAACCCTCTCCTTCGCGAATCTTACCGAAGGAAGATTCTTGACCCCAGCAGATCTGGATAGCCATCCCACCCTTTGCGTACTAGGAAATAGCTTCATTTACTCAAACCCAGCCAAGCTGCAATACACGAAGGGCATTTCCAGAAGTAATATCCGTAATTATATCATTAATAGGTTTTGAAGGGAATGCATTCCCATATTTTACTTTAAGTAGTATCAATTCCTTCTCCAATGCCACTGTAAAATTTCCAAATTGAGAAGGCAGCGCCAAATTTCTTGATGCATCTGCTAAGCCATCAAAGTCAGATCCAATTGCAACATTATCAAACGTGCCAGTTAAGGAAAAAATATGTTCAATTGATTCCAACATAAATCTGATGCCATTATGGAAATTGAGAGGACCCAAGCCTCTATGTTTTCTAGAATGCTTAATATCCATGCACCAGTGGATGTCGCATCCTGTCAGCCAAAAAACTTCAGGTATAATCGCAATTACACCTTGGCAATCGTTTATCCGACAAATTTCTTCATCTGTCGCATTATAATCTCCAAAATCAGCAGCCGGGCGATTGTGATAAACTGAATATTTATCCGGACAATATTTATCAAATATCTTCCTAACTCCACTATGCGAAAAAACTATTGGTCTTTTCTTACTTCCACGTTCATCATTAATATTAAAGATTTGCTCTCTTGCACACGGATTAGTATGTGTAAGATCAACAATAATACCAATTTCAAGCATTTTGCGCACAATTACGGCGCCAGAAATTGACAATTCATGCTCAAGTTGATTTTCATCAGAAGAACTGTAAGGTAGATCTATATTCATGGAACCCGCAGAATCTGCCGAAATACCAATTACGGGAGTTCTTATAATATCATTTGAAAAGAAATGCGCGAGCGTAATTAAACAAACTCCTCTTTCTTTTAACTCATCTAGCCGACCTAAGAGTTTGATAAGTCCATCATCTTCAAATGTAATTGGACCGTCCGTTGTAATTGGACCCCACTTTTGTATTTGTTCATCTACCTCACCAGGTTTTACAGTGACCGAATGTCCTAATGAATTTGCTAATGAATTTGCGTATGCTTGCTCTTTAGCTTGAGTTAAATCACTAGCAATACTGGGATTGTTTAAATAATTTTTCTCACCCAGTTGTGCTATGTAGGCTGCACGCCTGTGAGGTCCGTTGGCTTTTATTCTGCCTAATGAATGAGAGCCTTCAACGGAATGGGCAAACGGAATAATTCCTGCTTTTTTGGCATCATCAAATTCTTTATAACTTTTAACTATTCTAATTAACTCAAATCCCAGTTTCCGGTTTGTTTTATTTACTTGTATCTCTAATTGATCCATCATTAAATTAAGTTGGACATAATTGGTCATATCCTCGTTTTCCATTTTTTGTGCCAGTGATGACCAAGGGATCCAATTCAATACAGAATATAATAAGTGTAATAGGTTTTTATCTTTAACAGTGGTCATTTCTGGCAAGTAATGAGCAGTAATCATACCCATTACCCGCCGCTTCGTTTTTCCCCCTGAGGTTACAACTTCGTTTTTTTGCAATTGATACTCATCAATTTGTTCATGTAGAAAATTGTCTCCACGTTTTCTCGGGAAATGGAATCTCCTCCAAAAAAGGTTATCCAATAAATACAGTTTTTGTGATGGATGTGCATGCATATCTATCACTCCAAACACATCTGGAGCTGAAACATCCCTTATTGGGGGTATGTAACCGTCATAGCTTGGCAATTTTTTAATTTGCGATCCTAATAAAGGTATGCGGGGCAACACGGCGGTGCCAATAAACACAAGTCCAGTTATTTTTACAAAATCTCTTCTGTTAGAATCGCTCATAATTGATGTATTTTAGTTTGGTACTTTATGATTTTTACAAGCCAAAGATCATCGCTAGCACTCCACACGTACCGGAGTGAAGAAAATATTTATTTCTTTTCCACGAAACGGAAGTTAAAGCAGCCCTCTTGTGCATAATAATAAGTTTTAGCGATATTGTCGTAAACAATATCAGCTCCCATTGTCTTCATCACGTTCAATATTTCGTATAACCAACTGGGACTTATCCCCAATTGGTCAGCAAGTTCATCAGGCCTGCCAGTGTTCCTCATGCAGATCTTTTTGTCGATCCGCTCAATAATATCAACATCTTTTTCAAATCCCATAATTGTTTTTTTTAGTGGTGTGTAAACTGCTCTTGTCCCAAAATTACCACGTCTTTAAACCCTTTTCCAAGGCGAAAAACGGAATTTGTACCGGCGATATTGAGGTCGTATTTTGGCCCTGCATTCCCTGATTGGTTAAAAATGGCGATTCAATCCAAAAAACATCGTAAAAACCTGAAAATCTGTGACAAAAAGGTGACGCAAAATAATTTTCAGTGCGTGCGTGTGTCGTCCCGAGTGCCCCGGCTCGCACGCGTTCGGAAACGCGCGAGCAAAAGGAAGTATAATTTTACCATATATTTACACGTCGGTTGTCAAACCGGTAAGAACAGTTATATTGCATATAAACTTAACGAACCACAAATAAGGCCTTAACTGCATAAATATGAGCATAAGCAAGGTAAAATGGTTATTGGGTTTCTTGTTTTTGTTTTCTTCTGTTTTAAACGCCTCCGCAGAAACTATCCAAAATGATTCCCCAAGGAATGTTATTACGTTGGAACCAATAGACCTTGTTTTGAAAGTTCATATTTCTTACGAACATCTGTTGAACAATAAATATAGCCTTGGCATTGGCGCACATTACTATTATTATGGGTCATTACAAGTTCCCGGATATAAAACAGATATTTTTTTCAGGTATTATTACGCTCCTTTTTTTTACATACAACCCATGTTATCTGCTTATGGAAGCCTGGAAGATAATAACAAAATTGGAGGAACAGGAGGGGCTTCATTTTCCTGGGGTATGCGAAAGGTTTTTCCAAAAAGCCATTTTACAGTTGATGTTTCCATAGGTTTGCAATTCCTCCCGATATATTACCAGACTGACTGGTTTGGGAACGCTGGGTGGTATTTTCTTGGGCCCGGTGGGGTTTTACTTCCAAGAATTGCAATAGGGTATGCGTTTTAGAGGGATGATAGTATATGAATATGACAACACCATCAAAGACACAAAGAGAAATATTAATAAAAAACAGTAAAACTACCGCTAATTGTTTTTTTATGATTGGTATTAATAAGACCTCGCTGGTCGGGATATGCCATCCCGATCTTTGAGTATCAGGATCTGTGATCCGAAAAATGGCATTCCTTTTCCACCCAAGCTCTCGCTCGCGTCTCGCGAGTGTGGGTTACTGAGGCGTCCCGCCGCTTTATGTATTAAACTATAGGCCAGAGGCCGCAGTAACTGACACTCGCCAGAGGCGAGCGACAGCGAGGGGGTTCTCTTTTCAATATACGCAAGTAAAATTAAAGGGATTTTTGAGAAAAACAAAAAAAGGAGAATACTATTTTTTGCCATCCCCAGCTGGCGCGCGTTTGTCTTTGCCTCGGCTCACGCGCGTCTGTCTTTGCTCGCGCGCGTTTCCGAACGCGTGCGGACTGGTTTCGTGTTCGCAACGCCCGAATGATACCAACACCAGCAAGTGTACTAACCAGATTTGAAACAATTCCATATACCGATTTTCTTTCCTGTACCTTTACATACGTATTAGCAGGCAAGCAATGCTGCCTGCAGGTTCAGGATCTTGTGCACGATTTACACCCAAAAGAGAATTGAATGAAACCCATAATCGCAAATAAAAGCTTTATCGAAAGAGAAAAGCTTTTCAGAAAGTTTCAAATTGAAAAATTTAAGCGAAGCTCCTCTGTTCCATGCGTTTCTGTGACTTTGGATATTAGCGTAAATAAATTGTTAGAAGAGCGTTTAAAATACAACAATTCAATAAATAAGGAAGATAAAATAACGTTGACACATGCATTGATAAAAGCCATATCGATAGCATTAAGACAGTTTCCGGACCTGTTTGGATATTTTGACGGAAGAAGCATTGTTTCATTTGATACTATTAAAATCAATTTGCCCGTTGCCGAAGGCAACCATGTGGAATATGTGGTCATTGAGAACCCGGACACAAAATCCTTAAAAGAAATTTCGGAAGAAGTTAAACTGGAAGTCGAAAATATTAGTAACGGCAAAGGGACTTTTTATTTGAGTCTAAAAAGCCTTTTTATGTTACCGGCATTTGTCAGATCAATTGTAACAAGCATTCCTTCCATTCGCAGATGGTCAGCTTATAAAAACTATGGCAATTTCCCGATTACAAATTTCGGGAGTTTCGGAATAAAGAATGGCATCCCAATAATTTCATCGCCAATGATTGGGATAATGTGTTTAGGCGCTATTCAAAAGACTTCCGATAATCTGGCTATTAACAATATTTTACCTGTTACATTAGTTTTTGATCACCGCCCGATAGATGGAGCTTATGGTGGAAGATTTTTAAATTGTTTGAAAGAACTGATTGAAAATGGTACACACGAACTTTTTAATTAATGGGCAAGTTGCCTGTGACTTGGTTGCTTAATTAACAAAACACAATAATGAAGAAATTTATTGCTGAGCGATTTGCTTTAAACGGTTTAATAGCAATCTTATCTCTCTTTATTCTGTTTCATTTGTCGGTGATGCTTAACGTAATCCCGTTTGGGGTGGTTTGGGGCGGGACGATGAAAGTCAGGTCGCAAATGCTGACCCTGGAAACCGTATCAATCATTATAAATATCCTTATGCTTGCTGCTGCCGTAATAAAAGCCGGTTATTTAAAAACAGGTATCAACCCTGTGGTGATTCGGGTTATCTTATGGATAATGTTTGCGTTTTTTGTTTTCAATACATTAGGGAATCTCCTTTCGGACAATCAATTCGAAAAAATAGTGTTTGCACCAGTAACGCTTATTCTTACAATATTTAGTTTGCGAGTTGCCATTATTAAAGATAAAATAAATTGATCCCCCGCTGGTCGGGATATGCCCCCGCTCTCGCTCGCGTCTCGCGAGTGTGGGTTACTGAGGCGTCCCGCCGCTTTATGTATTAAACTATCGGCCAGAGGCCGCAGTAACTGACACTCGCCAGAGGCGAGCGACAGCGAGGGGCTTCGCTAACATTCGCGAGCAGGGGGACAAATTCCGATGAAACGGAACAAAAAAATATTGGAAAATTGTGCGTTTGATTAAAATCCATTAATTTCGAAAAATCTGTAGCCTGGAATTCGATTAGAAAACGAATATTCTTGATTCAATATGTCTGATAATACCGATTTGAACACCAAGATAGAAGCAATTCGTAGTATGCTATCTATGTTTAGGTTCGAACGTATCATGTATATTATTGTTACTCTTCTATCCTTTTTAGCCCTTTTGACATGCAGCGTAATTATGGTATTTCAAGGTAGTAAAATGCCTGTAGTTGTTGCAATGTTTGGCTCATCAGGAGGGATAGCTTTTACCTGCGGAAGGTTATTAAAAATGTGGGGTGATTCTATGAAATTACTTGCTCCGTCCGTTAAAAATGAAGATGGAAATTAATAATGGAATCCCAATTTAATAACTTTAACAGGCAATCAAGGATCGGATCGTTGATCGCTGCACTTGGCCTTGTGGTTCTTATGGTTTCTTTTGTTGTGCTTTTTATCATTAATTTTTTTAAAATTAAAGAAATAGAAAAGAATACTGCGACTCTAAAGCTCCTACACGATTCTACAAGATCTCTTCGAAAAATGGCAGATTCGTTACATATGGCTATAAAGGCTGCGGAACTGGAAAATGGTGGAATATCTCCGAATGAGCTAAAAAATTACAGTAGCTATGATTTCAGTAAATCAGATTCAATTAATCATTACATTAAGTCATTAATAGGCAAAATAGACACCTCTACAACCATTCGCTATTATCCAAAATTGGCTGATCAGGATAGAGCCTTATTAAGTTTGAAAGATATAGGATTTAAATTAGTGCTTTTCAGCCCAACAGAATATATGGCCCATACACCTACCAATTCAATATGGTTTGGTCCAAAAGTAAAGATAGAAAATGTTGAAATCGTAGCCTTATTTTTGTTACGTGCGGGCATAAATATTAAAGCAATCAGACCCTTCGCAATATCCAGCGAAATTAAAGATAATTTAATTGAGGTTGGGGCAGATATAGACGTAGTTAATTTGCCTGCCTATAATTTGCAAAGGATTAAAGCTGAAAACCAATTTAAGAGGTAACCCCTTGGTCGGGATATGCAATCCTGCCCCCCGCTGGCGCGCGTTTGTATGTGCCTATGCCCCCAACTGGCGCAAGCGTCCCCCAACTGGCGCAAGCGTCCGCTTGTGACTTTTCTTCCTGAAGCGTCCGCTTCACTTCTACAATAATCAACATAATCCATTCAACAACAAATAGAAGCCCCCGCTCTCGCATTCTATGATACTTCCAAATTTTCGCGAAATAATTTTCAGCTTATATGCTGCGCTAATTGGACAAAAGGGGTTCCTCTATTTACTGTGGCTAAAACCCTTGCTAAAAGTTTATTTTTCACTGCATTTAAAACTAACATTGCGTTTTTGCCCTCAGCCCGTTTCCTAGTATAGTATATTTTGATTTGATTGTCATGTTGAATGACGTTGAGTGCACCCATATGTAGTAAGGCCTTGAGTGCTTTATCGCCCATTGGACTCGTTTTATTTTTGCCCTTTATACTCGTTCCAGATTGGTATGGGAACGGCGCTACCCCTGCATAGGATGCTAGTTTTCTGCTGTCAGAAAAGCGACTAAATGCATGTGTAACAATAAGTAAATAAGTCGCCAGTTGCATACCTACCCCTGGTATGCTCGTGCACAAATTATATTGCTTATTCAGTTCCACGTCTTCTTCAATAAGATTAAGCATCTGTGTCTCTGCTTTTTTGATAGCTGTCTTTAATTCTGCGACCACTATTTGTTGATTCTGTATTGCCTGTTTAGCCAAGTCTTCCATGCCCATCTCTTCCATTTCTTTAACAGGACTCAGCAGTGCTTTCAAAGCTGATACAAATCTCTTCCTCTGGCTAAAGAGAATTTGTAGTTTAAGTATTTGATCTTCTTTAAGTATCTGTAAATTAATATCTTCTCTGTAAAGATAGCCGTACCGTGCAATAGCATACGCATCCTTTTTGTCGCTCTTACCACGGCATATTCCAAGGGATTTTTTTAGAACAACCCCCGGGATAAGCGAGTAATTAAGCGATTGTTTTTTAAGGAACAAGCAGACTATCAGGCTATAAATTCCGGTATGTTCTAAAAGAAACAATCCTTCTTTCAAAGACACTTTGCGTGCCTTAAGCCATGTCAATAATCTTAAATAGCCTTTTAAGCTATTGGTTGTGTGATAATAATGGCAATCCGCTGCATTAAATAAAACAAGCAGACAAATGTCCAGAGTTTTCTTAGAAACATCAATTCCAACGACAAATTGACAATTTTTCATAATTTTGTTTTTAAGCATTAAACAAAAGGTTCTATTGCCGTATCGCCTTTATTAAGCCTTGAGCTTATCATTCTATCTACGGTCTGGAACCACTTTCAGGGCAAGGCCGCAGAGGACTATTGCGAGGGATAAAGCTTAATTTTAGCTCGCGTCTTAGTTCACCTCTGCAGCTTTGTCTGAAAGAAATTTAATAACTATTTTTGTTTTGCAAATCTAAAGGCTCGCGTCTCGCGAGTGTGGGTTACTGAGGCGTCCCGCCGCTTTATATATTAAACTTTCGGCCAGAGGCCGAAGTACCTGACACTCGCGAGAAGCGAGCGACAGCAGGGGAAATGATGCTCATTTCAACCTGTTGTATATAATTTCATATTTGAAAAAATAGTTGGTAGAACTACAATCATTGCTTTCGAAAATATAAGGGGTAGTAAGCACAAGTTCACCACTTTTGGTTATGTTTGAAAACCGATATGGATAACTTAATTGATCATGATAAATATTGCCATTTCTTGAATAAACTTCTGAAACATCATCAAAAATTAACGTTGAATCAAGTAAGCTCCATTTCCCGGATATATGGCAATTGTCAACATAGGATACATAGGTTGCACTAAAAGTGTTATCCTGATTTAACGCAAGTGTATCAAAATCGGGATTATTCGTATTCACAAAAGTATCCTTGCCTGGTTTATTTACAAATCCACTTCCAAGGTCGTAAAAGGTTGACTTGTCGTAAAGACTTATGACGTTCTGAAACTTCCAAATGCCTATTATCGAATTATTTACATGAATTGGCGTTATTTGTGTTTTTCCAGGTAAATAATTGATTGCTTCTGGTGACTTTTTACAACCATTTGTAATAAGTGTTATCAGAATTGCGATACTTATATTCCTTAAATTCACAATCATCAATGTTGTATTATACAATTTAGTATTAAGACGAACAATACGTCACATTAGTTAGTTGACCACCCGCTCCCCCGCCGGTCAAGATATGCCATCCCGACCTTTAAGTATCAGGATCTGTGATCCGAAAAATGGCATTCCTTTTCCACTCTAAACCTTGCCAACATTCCATCATTTGCAGGTATGTTACTTAATTTTACCAATGTTGGTATGGATCCCAGTCGGGAATAATTTTTTCAAAAGGGTTTTAAAACTAAAATATTTATGCCACAATTAAATTGAATGCTCTTTTCCAATTCCAGATTTGTTCGTCCTTTGAAGATTTTCATCCCGTTACCCAGAGCAACAGGATTTACAAGAAGGTGATATTCGTCAACAAGTCCCTCCTCAATAAGTGATGAAACAAAAGTTACCCCGCCATACACGATAATGTCTTTGCCTTGTTTCTCTTTTAACGCTTTTATTTCTTCATTAAAGTTGCCTTTTAAAATTGTGGTATTGTCCCATTTGCTGGCCTTAGGGTTGTTTGAGAAAACGGCTTTTGGTATATCAGTGATTAGCTTTCCAAGCTCATAGTCAGCATGTTTCGAATCGCTGGCAATTTCAGCCCAGGCCGGAATAAGAGCTTCAGCCGTTGTACTCCCAATTAGCAAGCAGTCCGCGTTTTTAAGATTGTCAATGGAATAGCTTCTCACTCCATCATCCCATTTGAAATTTGTGGGTTCACTGTTTGTCGTTGCAACAAATCCATCAAGGGATATGTGCATTTGTAATTTTATTTTACGCATAATGTTTGATTTATAATTGTAAGTAGTTTGTTTTAATTAACAATGCAAATTTAGATGGTAAGAATGAGCCAGGGAAAGTGTAAAACGGCAATCTGAGGGGCTGATTGCGGCAGTGGCCCAGATGGACTCATGATCAAAAATGCAGTCTAACTCTATTTCTAAAATCTTTGCCTATTTGGTCTGCTGGAACTTGTTGGTGACAACACCAACAAGGGCACAAACCCATCTGCATCTTCCAACCCTGATTGCCTGGCAATCTTGGAATCCCTTAATCCTGTTCAAAAATTGCAAACAGGACAAAAAATAAACTACAATATATTTGTCAATTTGGCATGATATTTGTCAATATCAATTCGGACGTGCCGCACATCCACTTACGCTCTTTCGACTAATGAAAAATCAGCATCACATTAAAAAGTGAATGAAGAAAACGTTGTTTTTAGCCATTTCCTATTGATCTTTTATTGATATCTATTGATAATCGTCAACGAGTTACGTGTATGTATTTTAAAATCAATATGTTACAAATCGAAAAAATGAAAAAAACAATCCCGAGCACTCGGGATCAATCCAGAATAGTCAAAAAGGGCGTTTTTGGGAATTTATCAATAGGAAAACAATGGGAAGGGGGTTTTGGGGGAATCAGCTATGCTCGTGTGCGTTTCCAACACGTGCGGATTGGTTTAAAGCTTAATGCGGCAATACTACAGATTCATCAGTTTTTATGATATCCATGCCATTGTACTTAAACGCATAAAGCTTCCTGTCCTGGCACTTATCATAAATTCGTTCGTCAAAAAATATGGTGTCGACAATATTAAAGCCTCTTTTAAAATAAAATGTATGAATGCCTGATAAGCTTTGGTTTAAAGCCATAGGGACATCAACATAATACACGGAATCGCTTTTATTTGCCGGGTAGATAGTAACTGAATCATAGTATGCAATGCCTTTACTATCTTTATAATAAAGTTTTACACTATCCCTCGGAAATGCACCAAGATATTTTTGGGAAAACAAATCATCATGGGCGCTGTCGGAAATTTGAATAGCAAATGGAGGAACATAAGGATGTTCCGGGCTATAAACCATTTGGCGATCACCACAACCTGTGCCCTTGCCACAACCCGTATTCATAAGTGCCAAAACAACCAGAAATAATATATACCTCATAAGATAGCGCTAAGTTGTAACAACGTTGGTCCCGATACAATGGTATATTTAACAGACAGTTTATACTCTCAGAAACATCCGCTCCTCAATGGTCTATCGGCCCTTGTTGGTGACAACACCAACAAGGGCATTAATAAAAATTAATTAATAATATCGCCTTTATTGTTGGCCAGCCTATCGCGCCATTTCTGGAGTTCATCAGATGTTATTCTCACCCATTCTGTTACTTCACCAACGATTTTCAAAGGTGCCTGGCTGCGATAGGAACGGGTGGGATTGCCCGGGAATTTTTTGTCTGTCACGTTAGGGTCGTTTTCAAAACTTCCTGTAGGTTCTATGATATAAACACGTTCCGGACCATCACCTTTGGCTAATGCGGCTGCAAGCCCTGCCCCATTAAGCAAGGCTGTGAAATAAATATGATTCATTTTGACCTCGGATTTGTAATTAGAACTGCCTCCTGCTGTCAGCAAATCTCCCACCTGCAAATCAGCCCTGGTTCCATGATAAAAGGGACCTTTGTCAGAAGGTTTATCTGCAAACGAAGCCGCTGATTCATAATTCTTTTTTGCTGCATTTGGGTCATTTAATTCCTCATAGCATTTGGCAATGTTTGAGTATAAAGAAGGGAGGGCACTTTTGATGGTGTCGTCATTTATGTTTAGAGCCAACTGCAAACCTGTTTCGAGCCATTTTAATTTGTCAGAAACGGTGTTTTGATGTCGCGCAACGTAATGAGCAGAAATAAATTTTTCAAAGTCGTATGTGGCTTCTTTCCAGGCTTCAAGAAATAATTTACTTGCTTCTTCAGGTTTGCCTTTTTCTTCCATGGCCATACCTTGAAGGCATAGTTTAACGACACTGTTGTTTGGGTTGAATTCCATTTTCTGATTTTTGTTTTACCAGAATTAAAAGCTGGGAAATGCCCACAAAATAAGGTATTTATTTACAATTATCCAGCTGAGTAATGTTTTGTTGATGCGCTGCTTACCGGCCAACTTTTCGCAACGCCAAATGATTTTTATATTTGTATAGAACTTTAATAAATCAAACCTATGAGAAAAGTCATGTTCGCGATGAATATAAGCATTGACGGCTGTTACGATCATACCCAAATCAGCCCACCAGATGAGGAACTTATGGAGTATTTTGTCCGGCTTATGCAGGATACAGGTGTCATTGTCTACGGCCGTAAAACATACGAGTTAATGGTTCCATATTGGCCTGAAATCGCGGAATCCCGGGATGGTTCACCGGATGAACTTGCCTTTGCGAATGTCATGACCCCGATCCCAAAAATCGTCCTTTCGAAAACTCTCAAAAATGTCCCGGAAAATACAAGAATAGTGAGTGAAAATCCCGAAGAGCTGATCCGCGAATTAAAACAGCAGTCCGGAAAAAAGATCGCCTTCAGCAGCGCCAGCCTGCTTCCTCGAATGCTGACAGCCGGACTGATTGATGAACTTTTATTAGTAGTCCACCCTGTACTTGTAGGTGATCACAAACGCTTGTTTGACAATTTCATACTTCCTGAAAACCATAACTTTAAGCTGGAACATACCCAGCTATTTAAATCCGGCGTTATCGCCTTGGAGTATCATAAAAAGGAATAGAGTTGGTATACAAATGAGGACAAGGAAATCAATTCTCCTGCTCAAAACCATTTCGAATGGCTTCTCCAAGTACATCGATGTTTATATCTTTAAGCGATTTGAACTTAATGCAATACCCTGTAACGCTCGCCTTGCCGAGATTTTTCCCATACGTTTCGGATAAATATGTCTTATCCTTCGTGCCCATGATATAGACAGAGATCCCGGTTGTGTTTGCACTTATGCCAATTCGATAAAACTCCCTGGTTGTCCCATTGGCATATTTTATGGTGTATGATCCATACCCTATATTGGGGTTACTCACAGTTTTGTTTTCACTGTCTTTGCCATCCAAAAACCATAGTTTGCATCCCGGTGAAATTTGAAGCGTGAGCTGGTGCAACGCTTGCATATCACTGCGTTTTGGTTCAGGTTGGCTGCTGATGTATGTTCTAATTTGTTCTTCTACGTTCATATAAAGTAAAAATTATGAATCCTCGCCTTGTTAGCAAACACTTAGTGTGAGAAGGGAGCCTTATCTACCTTTCACATCTTTTCTGAAACTGAATAATAAAATCAAACCTAAAATTCCAAAGAAAATCAATCCGGGGCCTGGAATCGTATTGAGATATGTTCCATCACCAGACGGATTTGGCGGGAGACTGGTTCCAGCTCTGCCCGGATGGCCGTATCCTTGAATAAATTTATGGTTTACGGTCATATAAATTCCACCTGCGATAAAACCCAGACAGACAATCCAGCCAAAAATCATCCCCTGGAGCAAAAAGCCGCTTTTATATTCGTATTTATCTCTTGCCATGACGATGCAATTCTTATAAACTAAACTAATATGCAAGATAAACAATTCCAGCCAAGGGTCGGGGTATGCCATCCCGATCTCGCTAGTCATCATAGGCTTGCGACAGCGGGAACGCTCACTAATATTACCTGTTAATCCTTTATACAACGTATAGACAAACCCCCTGTCTTAAAGATTTCGTTTGCGGAAACGTTGCTATTGTCAAAACCCATGCTGCGAAACGATGCTGAATTCTCGTCAGTTGTGTTCAAACTCCACCAGTATCCAACGTTCCTGATGACGAAGAATGCGCCGGCGCTGCTACGGTTTCCACCCGCCAGGGCCGTGAATCCGGTCTCATTGGTTGCGTCCGTATTAGGAGTTAGCCAATGGGTAATTCCTTTTTCTTTTAGTTTGCCTCCTGCAACACTTTCGCCTCCAAGGTAGTTAATAAGCGTTGTCCATTCAGTATCAGCTGGCACGTGCCAGCCTACAGGGCAAACATTAAGGCTATTCGTTACAGCATACCAATTATAAAGTTTGCCATAAACAGAACTATTGGAAGGTTTATTCTCGTAATCGCAGTATGCGTCGGTTTTAAGGTCACCCCAGTCTCCGTCGCTTGTTACAATAGGTATTGCGGTCCCATCTCGATAATGTGTGGTTTTCAGGTTTTCAACCATCCATACCTGTGCGCCAATTGTTTTGGTATGATATATATTGTTGTCTATATCTTTTACCGTGGTTTGCGCCATGAGAACTGACTGTAGTAGAATAAAAATTGTCAAAATCAGAAAAGATTTTTTCACTAAAAGGAATGCATTCATTTTTTTACCATTTATTGGAATCAGCCAGAATTTCATTTCTGTTCAAAGCTGTTCTCTTTTTATCGCCGGTAAATATATGCAGTTTTGAACGAAACAAGAAAAGTTTCCCGCTGAAGCAGCCTTGTCTATGCTCAATATCCCGGGGGCAAATCCTATTCAAATTTCTGTTTCTATCTCATTCATTGCTTCCTTGATTTCAGCAGGTGTCATATAAAAGGAAAAATAGGTTTGGTAATAGGGTTCCTCAGGGTATTGTTTCATAAGTTCTTCTATCAGAATGGCATATTCAAGAAGCTGGTAACCAAAACCATGACGGATGGCATTAAGGTCTGTGCGTATTTCCAGCATTCGTTTAAACCCGTTTTCTTCCAGGTACCTGATCCCGATTTCTGCCATTTCAAAGGCGGATTTGTTAATGAAATCCATCACGTGGCCCAGTTCATGGGCAATAACGCCAATTTGCGCACTGAAACTCAGGCTATGAAACCTGACAGGCTCCTTACTCTTACGTATCTTTTTGCTGATCACTATTCTGTACGTACGCTTCTTTGCCGAAAACAATAATGTGGAAATATCAGGTCTGCAATAGGCGCTGGCATCCGTTACTTCAAAAACAAATTCAATCTCAATGTCTTTAAGTTCAGGATAATGGGAGAGCGCTATCAATGTATGAAGTCCATAGCCTCGGGGCAATTTTTTCTTCTTGCCAAATTCCTTTTTTAATTGCGCATGCCTTTGATTTTCACTTTCCCGGATATATTCTTTAACGGATTCCAATTTTTTACTTTCTATTTCTTCCTGTTGCAGGTAGTGATATACCCCCCGCTTTTATTCTGCATATTCATCAAATTTAAGAATTATACGATGCGAGAGTGCAATTTGAAAAACTGTTCCTCCCCGGCCAGCTGGTGCGAATCTCACCCCCTCTATCGAATATTTCGATTGTTGATTGAAGCCGACTGGAATAAATACAAAGTATCAGCGCCTTCCCAATATTGGTAACTCTAAGTAACATACCTGCGGTTTGCCTGTCTGCAGAAGACGGGGTATGTTTGTATGGGGTAGAATGGAAAAGGACCGTTGATTTCGGAACACATATCCTAATGATCAAAGGTCGGGATAGTTTTCCCTACCGGCCATTTGTAATATTTCAGTTGGTAAGGTAACAGACGGAGGAATCAGGAGCAAATTTTAAATCCATTTTTGTTTTCGTGACTTGAATTTGTAGTTTTGATAAAAAAGTACCCTGATGCAAAAGTGGATATCCAATTTGCTGTTATTTTCGCTGCTTGCTTTATGTTTTTCATGTATAAAGAAAAACGATACGCCCCCAACAGTACTTGCCATTCATTGTCTTGATTCTGTTGGAAATCCTGTGCCTGGAGCTTATGTAGCTGTTTATAACGATTCAACTGATTTGTTGAACAATATAAATGTCGCTTATTCAGGAAATACGGATGCCAAGGGCAATATTTCTTTTTCAGGGGTCAAGGCGCAACAATACTATTTCCTGAGCCGCAACCATTCCTGCCTGGTCAACTGGGGCGCACAGAAAACAAAAGGAGCTTTGGAGGCAAATAAAACAAATAATCTTGATGTGGTTCTTACAGGCTATGGTACGCTAATCGTTAGTAACATCAGTAAAAATCCTTATGAAGTAAAAATTGACAGTACAGTTTGGATTCCGAGCCTGGCTGCCGGTGCAACAATGTCAAAGATACGGCCTCTTAGGATTTGCACGGTGGAAGTAATTCAATTAAGTGGTTATACAACCAGTCCTATCGACAATATATATCCCATAAATATTCAACAGTGCGCTACTGAAATTCAGGATGTACCGCAATGATCGCGGAATCGCAATCTGATATTTGTAGCAGAGCGGAAAAAAATATAAATTGCTATAAAAAGATTATGATAAAATACATATTCATCGTGCTTTTGCTCGCATTTATTCTCTCCTGTAAAAAGAAAGACGCAAACGCTCCGACTGTAAATCCTATTAATTTTCATGGTATTGTGAGTACTGACAATAATGGAAACATTATTTACAATAATGATAGTACTGACTGGAAAATAAATGATATATGGTCAGCTACCGAAGCCGGCCTTTTTCCGACAAACAAACCCATCTGCAATAATCCACCCAACTACCAGGTTACGGGCTATCCAAACCCGTGCAATGGTTATATAACTATAAATTACCGCCAGCCACAACAGGCTCTGCTTGAATATAGGATAGTTGACAGGTATTATAATGTATTAATAGCAAATGATTCATTAAAATACGTTAATAATCAGTCTGTTAATTATATGATGGACTTATCTAAATACAAAGGGAGCGATACCATACGGATGTACTACAAGATTATTACGAACACTTGTGAATGTCGCGGGCATGGCGACATCGTCGTGAAATAATAACTTCGTTGCCCTCGATTTGCTTAAATGGGTCTGCTTTCCGTTATTCTCTAGCGTAGCAATGACTTATCACCAAGGGAATCAATCCGCCTTCCACTTTATTTTTCAGCTTATCTCAAATCGAAAGGTAAATTTACGGATATAGTTACTGGTCATTCGATTACCGTTGCTAAACAGTTGATTGAAGATGGGAATTTTTGAAAACTGTTTCATCATTTCGCCATAATAATCGGCCTGGTCTTTCACTTCGGTTATTGAAACAACCTTTGATACATTGCTACCGCTCGTTTTGGCTATCAGATCAGCTTCCTGCCTGGCCTGCGCGTACAGCTTCCTGAACATCTGATCGTAATAAGGAGCCGCCGATTCGTATTGTACAGAAATAACATCGCCATAAACACCAGGCATAGGGACAATGAGGTTGAATAGTTTTTCAAGCTCCTCTTTTGAAACCAGATCAACCAACAGACTTATACTGGTACTCTGGTCTTTCGTTTTTGTATATTTATTTTTTTCGTCCATCCGGTATTTGAAATTGGCTTTGTCCAGCTCAAACTCCACCGTCTTCAGCATCGAATCTTTGTCTCCGTAATTATCGATTTGTGTTTTGCTGAAATCCGGAAAAGCAGACGATTGACCAATAGTAATCTCATAAGTATAATGCAGAGCTTTTAACACAACGGTATCAGAAACAACAACTTCTACAAAATGATCACTGGCTGCGGTGGAAATGTTTGGTAAAAGCATACTGAACAATATCAGGACTAATAAAGCTATATTTTTCATCTTTTTGTGTTTGTTTGGTTTCATAAAATGTCATTAATAGAAGACAAATATAGAATAATAAAAATTTCTATATTACACGCTCAAATCTCTTTTCCATTTTTGCTTTCTTAAAGGACAGTCGATTAATTTCTCATTCTTTAACATCTGTTTTGCGAACAAAAGATTTGATTGATATATCCAGTTCCCTGGCAAACTCCTTTATGACCAGGATCATCATCTGTGGAGAAAATTTATGAAGCCCCCTGCACAACGATCATTCTTGTCTTTGCGCTTCTTTGCCTGATCAATTTAGCTTGAGCATAAATGTCTGAATTCCACCATTCTTTTGCCCGGTCCACTGTTGGGAATTCTAAAACAACAATTCTTTCCGGTTGCCAATCGCTTTCTAATATTTCAGTCTGTCCTACTCGAACAACAAACCTGCCGTCATAAGCCTCCACAGCCGCAGGAGTCAGCTTTTTGTATTCTTTATAGTCTTTAGGGTCGTGAATGGTAATTTCTACGATTACATACGCTGCCATTTTGGGTTTACTTTTAGTTATTTAATACTGCTTAAACTAATCAAACGCAAATGCTACTGCAGCCTCAGAATGGATACGCGTGGTATCAAAAACAGGTATGTTTACATCTTCCTGTTTTATAATAAGGGGTATTTCGGTACAGCCCGGGATGACTCCTTCAGCCCCTTCTGAAATCAGTTTTTGAATAATGGCCAGGTAACCGTTCTTGGTTTCCTGTTTAACAATTCCTTTTCCAAGTTCGCTATATATTTTCTGATGAATAAAAACCTGGTCTTCTTCATTCGGAATAATGGGTTCAATATTTTGTTCCCTTAGTTTTTGCTTATAAAAATCCATTTCCATGGTAAGTTTGGTGCCAAGCAGTGCTACTTTTTTAAGCCTTTTTTGTATATTTCATTGGCAGTTGCGACAGCTACATGAATGACTGGCAAGCCTATTTCAACTTCCAACCTGTCGGCAAACATGTGCATGGTATTGGCGCAAAGGACAATGGCTTTTGCTCCTGAATTTTTTAAGTGCCCTGATGCTTTTAAAACAATATTAAAAGTGCCTTCCAGATCTTTTGCCTCATTCATTATGACGGATTATCTCGCCATAGTTCAGGGAATAAATAATGCAATCTGCATACTCATTTCCACCCAGTTGTTTATTCACAGCCTGGTTGATATACCTGTAATAATCAATGGTTGAAACCCAACTAATACCGCCAATAAGACCAAGTAATTTCATGTATCTGATTTTTCATAAAGATCAAATATAATACTTCCCAAAAGACCAGATCCTGAATAAGAATATTTCGAGAAAATTAATTTCTGCTGAGAATGAGAATGAACAAAATAGCTCATTATTAGTTGGATTTAAGTAATCTTCTAAAGCGGTTTAAAAACATGTCATTCATAAATCTACTCTTTTGGGCATTTTTCGCATCATATATCATTCACATACTTGACGAAACAATCCTGAATGGTGGCTTTGTTCAATGGATCACAAGCAACTTCTGGCGAACTTATCATGTGCGAATGTTCTTTTGGTTTAATGCTGCCTTTATTGGGGCGATAGCGATTAGCAACATTCTCTATGATAGCTTTGGCAGCCATTGGGTTATTCTGCCGATTATCTTCATAGCCGGATTTGCAACGCACACGCTCACCTTCCATTTTTTTTGGACCATCCGTCTCAACACGTACTCTCCAGGCCTGCTTACAAGCCTGCTATACCTGCTTGTCTTCTATCTATTAGCCAGATATGGGTTGTGCGGGTATCTCATTAGTGCTACTGACTTCTGGGTCGGAACATCAATGGGTGTTGTGACGATAGGGTTATTCCTGACCGTGGGGCCGACCGTTGTATTTCCAAGGATCATGGGCAAGGCCTCTGCAGCTCAAAAGACTAATGTGATGGATTGAATATTAATGAATTAGCAAATAAAGCAAAAAATATTTCAACTTTTCCGTATCTCGTAACTTTAAAGTTACATAAGTTTGCGTAACTTAAAAGTTACTTATTATGCAAAAAGAAGTTAAACAGACATGGCAATTTAATCAGTCGCCAAAAGTGGTTTGGGAATATCTTACCAATCCCGAACTCATGGGCCAATGGTTAATGAAATGCAATTTCGAACCTGTAGTCGGGCACAAATTTCAATTTATAAACAATGATAAAATTGATGCTTACTGCCAGGTTTTGGAAATCATTCCTCACAAACTGCTTTCTTATAGTTGGAAGAAAGGGAAAAGCGAAAACGAAATCAGGCTTGATTCAGTAGTTACATGGACCCTTGAGGATAAAGGTGGCAAGACTGAATTGTTATTACAACATGGAAATTTTGAGCTTTTAAAAGATTATGACGATCATAACAATGGATGGAATTATTTACTAAGTCATTTAGCAGAACGTTTAAATGCCTCTGGTGGGGCCACAAATGCTTGATGCTTTCCAGGTGATTGCGGACCCCAGCCGCAGGCAAATGATGATGCTTCTTTCTAAAGAAAGTTTGACGATAAATGCACTGGCTGAAAATTTTGATATGAGCCGTCCTGCCGTATCTAAGCACATAAAGATCATGTACAATGCAGGCTTTATTTCCATTACGGATATTGGTAGGGAACGTTACTGTACTTTGAAGCAGGAAGGGTTTAATGAACTACAGGATTTCATTGATTACTTTGATAAATTCTGGACAGGCAAACTCAAAAAACTGGAAACTATTTTGAACAATAAAGCAAAACAGTAATTTATATGGAAAATCAAAGTTACAAACCAGCGCATTATACAGTCGAAATTGAGCTTGAAAAATCTTCTGGCGAAGTTTTTAATCATTTGATTAACCTCAATGAATGGTGGCCGGAAGATTTCGCAGGAGCGGACATCAAACTTAACAGTGAGTTCATATTTACATCGGGTGATTCACATTATTCAAAAAACAAGGTGACTGAATTTGTGCAAAATAAAAAAATTGTATGGCTTACTACCGAGAGCATCAGGACAACTGACAACTTTGACTGGAAAGGAACAAAAATGATTTTTGAATTAGCACCTAATGGCAATAGTACGATGCTGAGGTTTACATATGATGGCGTTGTTCTTGAGAATGACTCTGATAGACTCGCAATGATATGTGACATGACCGTTAAAGAGCTATTTTACAACTTCATAGTTAATGGAAAAGGAAAGTAATTTTAAGTAGTATAAAATTGGGAAATAAAAATTTTACTGCAATCATTGAATCTTCTAAATCTCCGGAAATTTTTTACAAAAGCATTACCAAGGATGTTGCCAAATGGTGGGGCGGCAAAGATCTTGAAGGAGAAAGCATTAACCTAAATGATGAATTTATAGTAAACCATCCCGGTGCCCATTATTCAAAACAGAAATTAATTGAAGTCTTTCCCGGTAAAAAGATTATATGGCTTGTTACCGAAAGTACACTATCCTGGCTAAAAAAGGATCAGCATGAATGGACAAACACAAAGATGATTTTTGAGATAACTACCATTGGCGATAAAACTGTTCTTCACTTCACACACGACGGACTTGTACCTGAAAAGGAGTGCTACACAATGTGTGAGAATGGCTGGAATATGGTAATTAAAGACTGGTTGTTTAATTATATCATTTATGATAAACCACACTTTTAATTTTTTAATTTACCATGGCAGTGTACCAAGTGTGGCATGAGTGAACGTACCATTGGGACCTTCAGGGCCGAGCATCGCAACACGTACCGCCTCTGCAGCTCCTTCTTCAACAGTATCTGTACCTGCATAGGCGTTTAGGTTTGTCTTTGTGAAGCCGGGAGAGACCGCATTTACCTTGATATTTGTTGCCTCCAGCTCGATCGCCATGGCGAGCGTCATTGCGTTGAGAGCCGTTTTGGATGCAGGGTAAACGGGTCCGAAGTTCTGACGTTGGACATAGGCGGGATCTGAATTCCTGGTCAGCGAACCAACGCCGCTCGAAACGTTGACAATACGGGCTGCCGGTGCCTCAAGCAAGAGCGGCAGCATCGCCTGATAAACAGCCAGAGGGCCGAATACATTGGTTTCCCATACCGCACGCACTTCGGCAAGAGACACATTGCTCGGACGCACCAACTTAGAGTATTCAACGATTGACTGGCCTGGTTTCTTGGTCGTATTTGAGATAGCTGCGTTGTTAATGAGGACATCAAGACGGCCAAACTCGTTACGAACGCGCACCGCAGCGGCATCTATTGAAGCGCCATCCGTAACGTCAAGTTGGATCGCATGCGCATCTGGCCCAACTTCCTTTGCGGCCTTTTCGCCACGTTCAAAATTTCGGGATCCTACAAGTACGGTGAAGCCATTTTTCACGAGATCCTTTGCGATCTGTAGACCGATTCCCTGATTAGCACCTGTAACCAGTGCTACGGGTTTATGGTTTTGATTTTCTTTTGTCATGATAGCAATATATTTTAGTTGCGATTAGTTACAAAATACCCAGATCACGTGCCACATAATAACTTGGTACAAGTGGCCTGAACCCGGTCTTGCTCCTGAGTTTTGAAACATCCAGAATACCAGCAAACGGATCGTTTAATGGGCCCTCTTCAGAATCAAACGCATCAGCTAACTTTCCCACAGAATCAGCAAGTTCATAAAGACTAATTGGCGCATCATCTACCACATTGAATATCTCTCCGTTTAGTCCCTCAGTATTGAGCAATAAAGTTAAAGCCTGTTCGACATCCAAATGATGTACCATGTGCATTCTTGACCCCGAATGAAGTTTCATTCTTTTCAGTAAAGGTATTATCTCTTCAATATGAGGGTCTTTATCCCCATACACAAAACCTAAACGCAGTACCCGAACATCAAATCCTTTGTTTTTATGCATTAAAATGAGCTCCTTTTCCGCAGCAATTTTGCTCGATGAGTATGCCCTGGGGTCATTTATGTCCACCAGATCATCTTCTTTTGCAGGATGACGGTAGCCCGATCCATATACATTGCCTGTGCTTACGAAAACAAATCTTTTTACACCAGCGGCCATAGCCGCATTTGCAAGTGCTGTAGTTCCGGCATGATTTGTTTTTATTATACCCTCATTATCAGTAAATGTGCGAAAAAGTGCCGCAAGGTGTACCACCCCTTCCATGCCATCTACTGCCAGAGGTAAAGTATCTGCACTAAACAGATCTCCTACTACGACTTTTGCACCGAGATCTGCTAATAGTGATGCTTTTCCGGCATCGCGCACTAAAATACGAACGTCATAGCCTTTTGCTAACATGCGCGGAACTAAGCGGCTACCTACTTTTCCGGTAGCACCGGTAACTAAGATTTTCATTCTGTTTTAATATTTAAATTGATGCGCAAAGTTCCGGTTAAAATAGGGTTCCATGTTAACGGAAATCAAACCATAAAGTATGATTTTCAAACCTTTCTTTTCCTGATGGATTGCGGAGTAATGCCGCATACCCGTTTGAAATAGTTGTTAAAATAGGTGGGGTATTCAAAGCCAAGGCCGAAGGCAATTTCTGCTACGCTCCAATTGGTGTGTTGCAAAAGCGCTTTGGCCTCAGCAACGATGCGTTCAGCAATGTGGACAGATGTGGGCTTGCCTGTAACTTCCTTTACGGAGCGGTTAAGATAATTAACATGTATTGAGAGTCTTTCGGCAAAGTCCTGGGCAGTTCTTAACCTCAGTGTTTCATCTGTTCTTTCTATCGGGAATTGCCTTTCCAGTAAATCCGTAAACATATTTGTGATCCTTGTAGCAGCATTTTTATTATGAAAACCATTTTGTGCCGGCTGAATTCTCAGCGCTTCATGAATGATGAGCTCTATGCAGCTCTTAAGCAGCTCATTTTTATAGTTATAATCCCCACTATGCACGGACAGCATTTTTCTGAAAATGCCGCTCATGAACCCAGCTTGTTCTTTGTTAAGAGGGATTACTGGGGTACTGTCGAAGTTGCCCAATGGAGAGCTTTTCAAAATTTCTGTCCGCTCTCTGCCCGTAATAAAAGCTTCTGTAAAAAGGCAGGCATATCCAGTGGTTTCTTTAGAGCGACGCACAACTGAATGAGGGATGTTTGGATTGACAAAAAAGAGAACAGTATCATTTATTTCTAATATCCTGTCACCATAATAGACCGTCATGCCGCCTGTTACCAGCCCTATTTTATAAAAATCCCGCCTGCCCTGAGAAAGTGGGGCATTTTCTGTTCCTGAGATTTCGTGGATTTTAAAACCTTTCATCTTTAAGTCTGAAATAATTCCGGTTTCGGGTTCTGAAATCATTTTGCAAAGTTAAAGAAATCAAACTATTTATAAACCATTTGAACTAATCGGATTACAAACATAATTCAGACAACCTGGTTTATTATTTGTGATACGAATATCGCTGGCAAGCATTAATTCATATATTTGGCTGATATGCAGCTACAAACCTTCAAAATCATTGAACCACTGAAAGAATCCATAGAAAAGATATGGCTTTATAAAAGTGATGAGCGGCTGGAAGAGGACGATCTGAAAATGATTGTACCCAACGGGCGGATAAAGCTGATCATCCCATTTAATGATGTTTTAACTAAAACCGGTAGTTTCGAAGTTTATTCAGTAGGGAACAGGATTTTCCTTATAGGAATCATCGAGGTTCCAAGGATTATCAACGATCAAAAGCAGAATCCCTCCGGGACAATAGGAATAGAGTTCAACCCAGCCGCAGCTTACCGTTTTTTTTCTTTGGATTTTGCCGGAATTGTCAATAATATTATACCACTTAGTAATATCTCAGGAAAAGAAGTAAGCGACCTGGAAAAAGCTTTGTCGCATGCCTCATCGCCAGAAATAAAAGCTGATATGTTGCAGCAATTTCTTTTGCTTCAAATGAAAGAGACTGAAGACACCGTATTTGGTCATTGCATCAGGAAGATTGAATCAGTCAAAGGCCAGATTACTATGTCGGAGCTGGAAAAATCGACTGGCTATACAAGTCGCTGGCTTAATATGAAATTTAAACAAAGGCTTGGGATAAGCCCCAAAAATTTTGCGGGTATAATCCGTTTTTATGATATTTATAAATCATTAAGCAACAACCCTTTCAGGCTGTTTTCTCAAAAAGGGTTTTATGACCTTTATCATGACCAGTCTCATTTCATCAGGGATTTCAAAAAGTTTGCCGGTATGCCTCCGGCGCGGCTCACCAGGGCTATCAATGATTTTGGCAAAGCATTCTTCAAATCCTGAGGCTTCCGATTTGTACAATTTCCAGGACTGTACCCGAATTAATTTTGTTCCATAAACTTATAAAAACCTGAATGTTATGGAAACACTTACAGAAAGTTACAAAACAAGCATCTTAGTAGATACCTCATTGAAAACCGCTTATGACAGCATTTGCAAGGTAAATGACTGGTGGGGGCATATTGAAGGGCCCACAAATCATGTTGGTAATGAATTTGTGTACAAACCCGGCGATGTGAGGGTGTATTTTAAGGTTACTGAAATGATATCCGGCAAAAAAATCGTTTGGAAGGTAACGGATTGTCACTTATCCTGGTTGAAAGACACTAAGGAATGGAATGGTACCTCAGTAGTATGGAACTTAAAGCAAACGGATAAAGGTACAGAAATAGATTTTGAACATGTGGGTCTGGCTCCGGCATTAGAATGCTTTGATGGCTGTGTAAAAGGCTGGGATCAGTATGTAAAAGACAGCCTTAAAAGCCTGATAACAGAAGGCGAGGGTAAGCCAGGCAGGTAATAGAAAAACCAGTTAAATTTATTTTTCTTCCCACTAAACCGAATCTGCTCTTCCGGATCGGAATAATTTACTAAGAATTGACTGAGGGTCAATTAGGCCCTTGTTGGTGACAAAACTGACAAGGGCCTGAAGATTTATTAAAATTTTCTTCTGCAATCATTTGGGAAATATGCGCAAAAATTCATTCAAACCCGAAAGCGACAGCAGCTTCAGCATGTATCAGAGTGGTATCAAATACCGGAACATTTACGTCTTCCTGCTTGATCAAAAGGGGTATTTCGGTGCAGCCTAAGATGATGCCCTCGGCGCCTTGTGAAACCAGTTTGTGAATGATGGCTAAATAACGACTTTTTGTTACATCTTTAATGAGGCCCTTGCCCAGTTCACTGAAAATCTTTTCATGGATGAAATTCCGGTCTTCCACATTTGGAATAATGGGTTCTATATTTTGGGCAGCCAGTTTCAGTTTAAAAAAATCCATTTCCATGGTGAGTTTTGTCCCCAGAAGACCGACTTTTTTAAGCCCTTTCTTCTGAATCTCTGAGGCAGTTGCTGCTGCAACATGAATAACCGGCAGGCCGGTTTTCTCTTCAAGTTCATCGGCAAACATATGCATGGTATTCGCACAAAGGACAATGGCTTGCGCACCTAAATTTTTCAAATGCAATGACGCTTTTAAAATAATATTAAATGTTCCCTCAAAATCCTTTGCTTCATTGTGACGGATTATTTCACCATAATTCAGGGAATAAATAATGCAGTCGGCAAACTCATTTCCGCCAAGCCGTTTATTGACCGCCTGATTGATATACCTGTAATAGTCAATCGTTGAAATCCAGCTGATGCCACCGATGAGGCCAAGTAATTTCATATGCCTGATTTTTTATCGAGATCGAAGATAATATTGTTGCCTGGCTCTCTTGCCTGCCGTGTAAGAACAAGTACTTTAACACCCTGCGCAGCAAGTTTATTCGCAATAAGTTGGCCCACAGATCCGGTACCACCCAAAACAACTACTTTCATTTTTATCTTTTTATAGGACCACAACGATGCGAATATAGGGCTTTCCACTACTGTCGCAAGTTCTTATATGATAGGATAAATTTATTTCCAGCAGATCGCATATCTTTTCGGTGAATTCTCTTGCGGAATGAATTTTTAATCTGTCCTTTTCTGCGAAATCCGCGGGAGATTTTTCAAAGACTTTCCCGTTTAAAAACAAAAATCCCAGCTGATTGTCTAATCTGTAACACTAATGCGTAAAACAATGAAACCTATTGATCAATACATGAAGTTTTGGGGGGTGGCCATCGTTACTTTGGTACTCGTCAATTTCTTAGATGGTACCAAAACTGTTGCCTTTACCGCTAACTACACTCAAAAAATTACCAATTTATATTTTTTGCAGATTGGCGACACTGCACCCAAACCTGCCACCGAAAGGGCAGATGAATTAACGAAAAGTATGAACTGCGAAATCGGGTTATTAGGTACCCAGGTACCCAAGGTCTATGCTATCAACCTCGAAGCTTGTCTTAAAATGGATACTGCTGCTATGGTAAGCAAAGACAATATCAGTTTATACCAGTCTAAAGGCAAAGAAATAGATGAGGAGCGCAACATTAAACTAAGGCGTATTTTAACCCCAAAGCAGTTTGCCGAATATGAAAGAATATCAAGGGGAAACAGGCATGCACTCAAATCTACAGCCGTTTGCAGGGACCCTTCGAAAACGTGGTAATCCAAACTGATTCGGTCTTGTAATCACAAAACCGACAGAACCGTTGATACCAGCACTTTACCTCCGGCCACCTTCACCGCCGCCATGGGGCATTTGCTGCCTTGGCGCTTGCATCCGAGGTGCTTGCTGACGTGGTGCTGCCATTTGGTGTTGCTGTGGTGCCTGGCGAGGTTGCTGCATTCTGGGTGCCTGCTGTGGCCTAGGTTCGCTTTGATGCTGAACCATATGATTTTGTTGTGCCCCTGGAGCACTTTGATGTGGAGCCGCATGATTTTGTTGAGGCCTTGGTGCACTTTGATGAGAGGCGACACGATTTTGCTGTGTTCTTTGAGTGCTTTGACGTGGCGCACTTCTATTCGCATTTGCATGAGGTGCATTCGTTGTGCTTGATGCAGGTCGGCTCATTGCGGCGTGAGATCCTGGATTCCCTTTATTTGCAGAATAATGCGTTGCCGGATCTTTTCTTGCAGCCTGCACATGAGAACGCTGCGCAGAAGTAGAACTTACGTGTTTATCTTGTGCCGCTATCCGCTCACTCGCATTTGGTCGCGCAGAAACGCCGCCACGGCCATTAAAAGCAGCGCGACTGCCACCGTTATGAACGGCGGATCTATCAACATAAGTGTTATGAACAACAGTGGTATTCACACGTGTTACAGCGGTATTATAGCGGAAATGACCACCTTCCCATCTTCCGCCATCATAGCCATGTCCCCAATATCCACATCCATAATTAATCCCACCATAAAAGCCCAAATGAGGGCCCCAATACCCACGATGCCACCTGTAAAAGCCTCCATAAAAGCCCCAGTAACCTGGCGTCCATAGAAATCCAACACTGGGAGGAGCTAACCAGACACCCGGTACCCAATAATAGCCGCCATCCGGATCATAAGCCCAATACCCCGGCGTCCAAAGCCAGCCATCATACGGACAGGGAGGTTGTTCATAAACGGGTATCGCTGGTGGCCCGACTGAAATTCCTACACTAACCTGTGCAGACACGTTTGATTTAGCTGAGAGCAGGATGCATAGAACGACGAATACAACTGTAACTCTTTTCATCAGATTATATTTAAAGATTTTAGCTCATATTTAATTAAAGACATAATTCTAAAAAAAATGTTTGATCTGTCTTGTTTTTACCATGACCAGGTTCACAGATTCATTGTAATTCAGGAAAAAAAGTAAGTGGACAATACAAAACAAAAAAATCCATAACAACAGAATAAATTCCGCAATTATGGATTTTAATAAAAATCCGGAACAGGGAGAATTACCTGCTCAATTCCAGCTTGGTTGACATCAATACATTACCTTGATCATCAGAAACATGTGCGAAATATAATCCTGCTTTATATCCTGACAGATTTAATTGGATATCCTGGTTCCCTGTTCCGTCAATTTTATGATAAGCAACTGTTTGGCCCAATATATTTACTAAAGTTAAATTCCAGGTCTTGTCTGACATTTTGAATACCCGGATGTTTACAGGGCCCGAAGAAACAGGGTTTGGGAAAATGCTGAATATCGCAGGATCATAGCCTTGGTTTTCAATGCTGCTTTGTACGTTATCTCCATCGTAGGTTACATAATTTGGTTTTGAATACGTGTTATTCGGATATGTAAATGACATCATAGGTGTGCCGGTTCCGGCGCGATACAAATATTCATTGTATGTTATGGTTGTATCGTTTTGTTTCACACCAAATGCGGCAAGCATAACAGCAGGCGCTGGCGATGTACCAACATAAAAGCTGTCAACAACCATAGTTTGTCTTCTCACCAGCAAAGCACTATACCCGATACTTGATTTGTTTGCAGAAGGCACATTTACAGTGCCCCAGCCAATTACGGTGTCTTTGATATAATAATGCTTGGCAACTGCGACCGGCGTTTTATTAAGACCAAATGCAGCAATAGAAAGACCAAATGTAAGCCTGTGATACCCTTTTACAGACCATGAACTTCCGGAAGTTTCAGGAAATACAATCAGGTTCTGTCGGTCTTTATAAGTAGAGGCTGTCCAGTAAGAACTGTCCTTATTATTGCCTGTGAGAAACCCCTCGCTGTATTGCTGTACCGGAATCGTGCGCCCAGCCAAGAACATACCACTTGCGTCGACATCGTAAACGGCACTTGCCTTAATATAAGCAGAACCAATGACGTTTTCAAAGGTAGATGTGTCCGCTACCGCTGTAGCCGCAAATCCTGAGGCTGCAACATAATTGGTTGTATTTGAAACACTATCCTTCAGCCCGGAATAGTCCCAGGTTTGATTTGATCCCATTGCGGGAGATTTGACACCTGCGTTTGATGAAACATTCCAGTGTGTATTACCAGCCTTTAAGCCTGTAATATTTGAGCTTGAAAATATCAATGCCGATTGGGCACTCGCTGATAATGAAGCCGCTACAAATCCCAAAAAGTAAATAAATTTACGCATCTCGTTCTTTTTTAAAAGGTTAATAAACATAATGAAAGACAAAACTATGATTAAAAACATGAAATCAAAATTTTTTTTGACCGTATCGCGTTTATATGACCTATAAGGTCAGGATGTTAGAACTACTCCTTTTTTATATTTGACTTTTCTGCTCCAGGGTTGCTCTCAATGCAAATATAATTTCAATACAACACAGTAAAACTTCCCTGGATGACTTTTGTATACGAAGCGTCATCAAGTCCTGCGAGAGTGGTTTTATAAGAGCCCTGGATACAACTTAACGTATGGAGCGTGATAGTGATAGTGCCTGAAGTACCATAATATTCCATATTGAAAGTAGAACTTGAGGGCGCCCTGATAAAGTATGATGTATATGGGCCCTGCTCCGTTATGTTATAAGTGCCAATATCAGTAATGATTGGCATACTCAGATGTAATTCGCTCTGATCTTTGCAATCGCTGTAAATATCAAAAGCAGTATTGTTATAATTTGGTCCGGCTGTCAAGCCAGAATCACTCAACCGGTTCGCATTGCCTACTTTACAAATAAATGACTGTGTAAGGACAGGCACTTTCCCCGTATATTTAACTTTGTTGAAATTCCCTCTGAAATGATAGGTATTACTTTGGCCGTTGTCAAGACTAAGTTCAAAACTGCCGGAAACTGTTTTTTGTACCGTATCCAGTGAAGAAATAATGCAGGTATCATGGGGTAATGATTCCCAATCTTCATTAAATGTTGTCGTGCTGGATTTAGGCTTAAAAACTGCTGTGTTATTTGTATTCAGAGAAACAAATTGCGACCCTCCGAATTGATACATTGCCGGTTTGAAATCATATATATTAATGCTGAGTTTTTGAGTATCTGCCCCTGTTATATCCAGCTCCAGGTGCCCGTTTGAAATGCTGGCGGTAGCATTGGCTTTCCATTTCTCATTTACATAATTTGTTGAAAGTAAATTTGTTAATTGCGCAACAACACTGTATGTGGTATCCGAATTATTATTGATCGATTTTACGGTTGGCTCCGTTTTATTGCATGATAATAATGTGATGAGGCCGGCAAAAAAGAATAATTTTTTCATGATCAAATTATTTTGACGCAAAATAAATAAAAATTCGCTGGTTGAACTTTCTTTTAACATTGAAAGTGGCATTTTTATGACTTACCGGAACTTAAATACACTTATTTTTAGGGCAAAACGGAAGAGGATTTTTTTTCAACAAGATCAACCTTTTTCTCAAAATGTTCGGTTGATTCCACTGCAGTTTGTTCTACCTCTACATTTTTGGTCCTTATTGCGTATTCGGCTGGCTCTATGGGCTTTCCGTAGGCAGTGGCGTAAACTTTCGTGAATTCTGCACCCAGGAAAAGTATCTGCGCGGTATAGTTCACCCATAGTAATACGAGGACAACAAAACCTGCTGCTCCATAGGTCGTGCTGATATTACTTTTGGAAAGATACAAGCCAATCAGATATTTGCTTAGAATGAATAATGAGGATGTAAAAAAGGCACCGACCCAGACTTCCTTCCATAGAATATTGGCATCGGGTAAAAATTTATAAATAACTGCAAATAATAAAGTTATGACAACAAGGGAAAGAATAAAATCAACGATGGCAAGGAATATTACTGAATTTAATGAAAAATGTGCGACCAGGTAATGGCTTAAACCGGCAAGGGCTGCACTGAGTACGAATGAAACCAAAAGCAGGAACCCGATCACGATAATTAGACCGAAAGAAAGTATCCTGTCTGTAAGATATTTGAGATACCCTTTTTTAGGTTTTGGTTTTACCTGCCATATTTTATTGAGCGAAAGCTGCAGCTGATTAAACATAGAAGTGGCTCCGAATATTAATAAAACAACAGCGAAAATGGTCATAATTTCACTTTTCCCGGGATTATAAACGCTTTTCAAAAGATCCTGAAGCTGGATAGCTCCTGCGTCTCCCAGGAATGATCGGAGTTCGCTAAAAATCTGTCCGGATACGGCATCATGGCCAAAAACCAATCCACCTACTGCAATTACAATAATCAGAATCGGGGCAAGCGAAAACAGTGTGCTGTATGACAGAGCATAGGCGAGCGTAAAAGTATCATCATCAGAAAATGCAATTCCGGTATCTTTGATCAGTCTCCAGGAATTTTTAAAAAACCGGCCCATTTATTTTATAATTATAGATGCAACTTGAATTAATTCAGTATGAATGTGATTACTGCATTTCTTCAATGAAGTAACAATCAAACATCAATAGTGTTTTGAAGATAAGAAGAATGAGTTCCCGCACGTGATTGGACACTTGCTCAGGTAATGGTTAATAATTAAATTTGAAATATAAAAATAACCGGATCCGTTATGAAAAATCAAGCATTGCAAACATTGGTAAATTTTCTGCTGTTGCCTGCCGGGATTATTGTTTCCTTTTACCTTACTAGTTTCATTGTCTGGATATATAAATTAAAACATCCTCTGCCTGAAAATTCGAATTTCCCTGACATGGCTCCGGCTTTTATTTTTATGTACGCGATGGGGATATTGTCAATATTGGTTTATATACTTTGGACAATAAGAACAATTTTATTGATTAAAAAATATCCTAAAAACAGTGTCTGGATCTGGATAAATTTTGTGCTTATTTTATTAGTGGTATCAGTACCCTGTTTCTTTTATTCGTTTATTTTATGATGAGGGATTTGTAAATATTTTCTGAAAGTAGAACTAACACTTCAAAGTAAAAGCCATTGACTTTTAGAAAGTCGACGACCTTCAATTCTGCATATTATCAAAATGACAGACATGACATCAATCATACTGCTTCCTGATTTTTTGCAGAATATCTGAGAACAGATCATCTGAACTTTGTGTTATGCAATTGATCTTATAATTGTATATAAACCTATTTTTGGCCTCTCTTTATCTTAAGGGGGGCCTATTTCTTTAATAGCGATAAGAGACTAAAATAACAAAGCCATAATTGCTCTCTGTAATGAAGAAAAAGCCCTATAGGTAAGAAAATATCCGGCTGCCCATTTATTATCAAATATTTAGGTATATTTGATTTATCAACCCACCAGATCATGATAAAACCAGGATTGTTTTCCCTTTTTTTAATCTTATGCAATTGCCTGTTTCAATCTGCATACGGACAAATAACGATTTCTGACAGCAGCGCGCCAAACAGTGCTGAAAATATTATTTATACAATAAGCAACCGTAGTATTGATACATCTGTTACCGGCCCGAATACTTCGTGGGATTTTTCAGGCATTGTGCCTACAGCCCAGGATACCTATAAGTTTCTAGCTCCAAAAGATATTAATTCTGCGTATACCACTGTTTACAACGGAGATCTGGGCTTAGATCTCAAAAACCCGAATGTAAATGGATCATTTGCATTCTTTAAAAACAGTTCATCCGATTTCAGAACGGTGGGAATAGGCATCACAGTACCCATTATCAACTTAGCCACGCCTATGCCATACAAATCACCGGATATTGTCTATCGTTTCCCAATGAAATACGGCAATATTGACAGCTGCTATTATGGAGGCAGGATCAGTCTTTTTGGAATGAATGCAAGCGTAACGGGAAAAAGAGTTGATACAGTAGACGGCTGGGGAACGGTAAAAACACCTTATAAAACATATAAGTGCCTTCGCATCAAATCTGTGATAACTGAAACAGACACAATAGGATCAACGGTTGTAAGTAACAATAGCGTACAGTACAAATGGATATCGGCAACAGAACATATCCCTGTTTTTGAAGTCGACGCGATCGCTAATGGACAGGGGGGAACATCCACAACAATAAAATACAGAGATACTTATAAAAATTTTGAAAACCCTGATGGCCCTTACGTAGATTTCATTGCAAATGATACAAACGTTTTTGTAAAAGATACCGTACGTTTCTATGATAAGACGGTAGCAAAGCTTTCATCCTGGCTATGGACCATATTGCCAATAACTTACAGTTATGTTGATGGTACAAAAAATTCTTCTCAAAATCCGGTAGTTGTATTTAATGATACCGGAACTTATACAATAAGTTTAAGAGGAATGATTCCAAGTGGCGGGGGCAATACAAAGGTTAAGTTGCACTATATCACAATAGCTCATAATAGTAGCATTAATCAGACTTTTTATCCCCGAGAATTAAAATTATTCCCCAATCCGGCAACTGGCTTAGTATCAATACAATTTGATAAAATATTGATTAACAACAACCTTCAGATTGTCGTTATTAATTCGACTGCGCAGGAAATCTACAATCAATTCTTTGTTTCAAATGGAGATCAGATGGTTTTGGATTTAAGCAAGTACTCTAAAGGCTTGTATTTCATAAAGATGCAATGTGAAAATCAAATTTACACTGGCAAGGTCGACTTACAATGATAGTGTGGGCGATAACAAAAAGTAAATCCTTTCAGATTATATTTCACAGATGAGCCCCTTTCTCTCTGGCATTGGAATTGCATTTAATAACATAGATGCCTAAAATATCTTTAATTTGCAGGCTAAAACAGGAAAGGTAAAAACATGAAAACACTCATTTTTGGAATATCAATTGCGGCAATTGTATTGCTCAGTTCGGCACGTGCTTTTGATAAAATGAAGACAGAAAAGCCCGTAAATAGCGAAACCCAATTCCATAAAGGTCTTATTCCATCTGAAGAAGATATGGCCAATGCATTGAAGGAAGCGCTGCAAGTGGGTTCTACCAATGCTGCCAACGCCCTTCACAAACCGGGAGGTTATCTTGATGACCCTATCATAAAAATACCTTTTCCACCTGATGCGATGGAAGTGGCCAACAGGTTGCGTCAGATAGGCCTCGGCCCACAGGTTGACAAGTTTATAGAAACCATGAACCGTGGCGCAGAAGATGCCGCAGCCAAAGCCGCACCGATATTCATAGACGCCATTAAAGGCATGACCCTTACTGACGCAAAAAATATTCTTCTGGGTCCTGACAATTCTGCTACGACTTATTTTAGAAATAAAACGTCAAACGCATTATTTTCAGCCTTTTCCCCGGAAATCAAAGCATCTCTTGATAAGATGGGCGCCACTAAAAACTGGACTCAAATAACTACAAGTTATAATAAACTCCCTTTTCACAAGCCTGTGCAAACCGATCTGGTAAAATATGCGACCGACAAGGCGCTCGACGGACTTTTTGTAAAAGTTGCTGATCAGGAAAAAAGCATAAGGAAAAACACTGTAAATCCAAACCAGGTAAGTGGTAACCTGAAAAAGGTTTTCGACTGGGCGGCGGGGATGAAGTAATTAGCCAATTAGGCAATTTGAAAATGAGACAATCGGGCTGAAGCAATATGATTTAAACACAAAGTGAAGCCAATTTTCAAATTGCCTCATTGTCAAATTATCTAATATTCTTCTCACCAGTTATAATAATTCAGATCATTAATAATCTGCCATTCTTTAACCTGGTTTTGGCTCAGGCTGCTTCGAATATCAATATCGCTCCTGAGATTCATGATAAAATCGGTAATGGATATATCTCCCCGGTTGAGTTCGCTTTTGTTCATTCCGATCAACTGATCACTCAGGCCTAATTGCGTTTTCAGGTTACGCGTCAGTTCTTCAACTGCTACAAGTTGGTTGCTGAGCATGGCAAATTGCTTATCGTACTGGTTATGATTATAGAACACATAATCAAGCCTCGTTCTTTCCTGTATACCAAACCTCTGGTAGTCAATATCCCGCTGTTTTCCATCAAAAATGGGAACCACAAGACTCAGTCCAAGACTAAATCCGGGATGCATGTAAAACAATGGCGTTGAGGATAGAAACCCTGCATCAGCATTCCAGGCAAAATGGGGTTTATACCGGACATCAGTCAACTCTTTTTGGTTTGTAATCTGCAGGCTATCAATATAATATTGTTGAAAATAGTTCGACTTAAAATAGTTGTATTGTATATCGGTTCTTTTCAAAGACGGCTCCTGCAGTTTAACAGCTGTCACTGTATCGTTGATGCCGCAAAGAATATTCAGGGTCATCAGGTCAATAGCAAATTGCATGCGCAACTGTTTCAGGTTCAGTTCATCAGATTCTCTTTCAAGATGAAATGCCAGGTATGATGACTGTTTCAAAATTCCCTGCTCTACCAGTGGTTTAAGGACATTTTCTTCTTCGTCCAGTAATTTTCGCACCTGTAGGGCGTTGGACAACTGGCTTTTGTCAGACCATACTGACAAGTATTGAGATACCACATTATGCCTGAGGTCATGTTCGCTGAGTTTGGATGTATTGGCAATCGTTTGTCCCTGGATATTAACCTGCCGGTACTGGGGTTTCAGGATTTTACTATTCAGAATGTTTTGCGTCGCAGCTATCTGTGCCGCATAATTGCCGCCGTTGGTAATTGGTTGGTCATACCCGAAATTGCCATAGTTGGGTTCATACAGAGCTGATACATTACCGTTTACCTGGGGACGATTCTGGGCTTTGATGGTAAGACTATCCAGTCGGCTTGCAAGTATCTGGTTTCCATAATCCTTGAGCAAAGGGCTGTTTTTTACTGCGGCATCTGTGTAATAGTCAAGGTTGTGGGTAATAGAATCAGACTGTGCCAGGACTATACAAGGCATAAACCCAAAAAGTGAAAGAAAAAAACCAACAGTTACAAATCCTTTAAACATTGTGTCAAAGATATTGAATTCCTCTGGAGTGAAAACAGGAAAATAGAAGCGGCGATATTATATAATATTGGAAAGAATCAGTTTTTGTAATGACAACTGTGATAAGTCTTACATATAATTGACCATCATGGTTTTACCCCTGATTGATGTAAAGCCTTTACAAACCAATCCACAAATTTAACCGAACTCTCAAGGGCTAAATGCTCACCATCGCCGTATTGGTATGCGCTGCAATCGGGCATCGATAGCCATTGAAAATACCTATCAGGAAATGCAGCTGTCAGTTTTTGTTTGGGTACCAGATATCTCGGCGTCTGGTATAATTTGCAATTGACTGGAATTTCGTAAAGAACCACTTTTATGCCTTTCGCCTGAAAATCACGGATATAGTCTTTTAACAATTTAAGATTCTCAGTCATCGTAACGCTATCAGGAACCTGCTGGTAATCAGCAACTTTTTGTTTGAGAAGTGTATTGAGTATTGCTGTATCTGCTGAATTTGTATTCACCGCTTCGCCTTTGCCTGCTTTTGCTATCAAAGGCGGCAGAAGGTTTGCAGGCTGGTTTTCTTCACGAAATGATGGAATATATTTCCGTATCCAAAGCATCATCGGATTGAACACACCTTCGCTCAGATCCTTATCGGGTTTCTTGTAAAAAATATTGGTTTCAACCAGGATATATTCAGGCTTTTTTGTGCTCTTTTTCACGATTTCCAGACCGTCAAAAATACTTTCTCCGGCAAGGGCCAGGTTAAAATATCCTGATGGCAGCAGGGAAGGGTACAACCGCGCACTCAGCGATGTTCCCACGATAACAACAGGCACTCCTTCGTGGTAATCAACATAATCTTCTATCAGTATCCTGTTTTTTTGCCACTGATGCTGGCCGGGCCCGGTTACAGGATGTTTCAACAGCAATAAAACATTGTAAGCAATGAAGATAACTATTGATAATATGATGGTTTTTTTAATCACTGCTTTCAAAACTGGAAATAGATGAAACTGCCGGTTCTGCCACTGTTCGCAATTATAAAGAAAACCAAAATCGCGTAAAATACAGGTTTCAGCATGCCGAGGTTTTTTTCAATGCCGGCTTCTGCCAGGTGAAACAAATGAAACAAGACCACTGGTATAGAGTATAGCAAAATATAAAAGATGATTGTGAAATCAGTCCTCCCGGAATGGATATTATGAAATACAGCCTTAATATAGAGCACAGCGTCATCAAAATTAGGAAGTTTGAAAAGCAGCCAGGCAAAAGTTACGAATGCAAAAACCAAAAGCATTTGCAGGCCTTTTATAAGTGCTGCTTCCCTGGGTTTGATATAATTCCCCAAAAACTTCTCTACGGCCAGT
>Ga0207032_1001_pt1 | contig 93909 bp, 81 predicted proteins | sample Alteio_BWMinCont_38_FD_153308 | JGI IMG/M metagenome (GOLD analysis project Ga0207032, IMG submission 153308) | Enriched cells from forest soil in Barre Woods Harvard Forest LTER site, Petersham, Massachusetts, United States -... | ecosystem: Environmental > Terrestrial > Soil > Temperate forest >... | reverse complement strand
GATATGGTTCTTCATGCCCAGGCAAATGGAATGAAATATGAATTTATAGTGCATCCTGGAGGCAAAGTGAGTGACATACAGATGCAATGGAATGGACTTGAAAATATTAAAAAATTAAAAAATTCCGGAATTGAATATTCTTTGGCTTCAGGGAAAATGAATGAATCTGCACCTGTCAGCTACGCAGCAACATCCCTTTCAGATGCCAAATATCCCGTTCCAAGTATGTTTACTAAAAACAACAATCGAATAGGATTTAAAATTGGGAAGTATGACAAAACCAAAACATTAGTGATAGACCCGACACTGGTTTGGGGTACATATTTTGGTGGCAGTGGAACCGACATTGCATTAGGTGTAAGTACATATGCCTCTGGTAATGCATATATTACAGGCTATACAACAAGTGGAAATAATATAGCAACTTCCGGGGCATATCAAAGTTCTTTTCAAGGTTGGGACGATGCATTTTTAGCTAAATTCAGTAGTTCCGGCAACCTTATCTGGACTACCTATTATGGCGGCATTTATCATGATTATGGATATGCTGTAAATGCAGATATCAGCGGCAATGTGTATATTACAGGTTCAACAGACAGCTACAATGGTATAGCCACTTCGGGTGCATATCGTACTTATTTCATACCAGGCGGCAGTAATGGTTTTTTGTCTAAGTTCAGCAGTACTGGCAGCTTAACCTGGGCCACATATTATGGAGAAAGCGATGGAGGAACGAGCCTAACCACGGACGCGTCAGGTGAGGTGTATATGACAGGGACAACACACACTATAAATGGTACTGCAACTACAGGAGCATATCAGACAAGTTATGGAGGAGGCCCATCCGATGCATTTCTGGCAAAGTTCAGTGGTTCAGGTAGTCTTTTGTGGGCTACATATTTTGGAGGAAATGACCAGGATGGGGGCAACGGTGTAACGGTTGACAAATCCGGCAATGTTTATTTGACAGGAATTACATACAGCTCTAATGGAATTGCTACTGCTGGTGCGTATAAAACCTATTCAAGCCGTGTGGATGCTTTCCTGGCCAAATTCAGTGGTGCAGGCAAACTGGCATGGGCAACATATTACGGAGGAACTTATAATAATGGAACCTTTAGTACCAGTGGCGCCAGGGGAAACGGAGTATGTACCGATGCTACAGGGAATGTATATATGACAGGATGGACAGTAGGTGGCAATATCATCACTTCAGGGGCGTACCAGACATCGGTTGGTGGAGGCCAGGATGCTTTCCTGGCAAAATTCAGCAGTTCCGGCAGCCTTAACTGGGCTACCTTCTATGGCGGGAAGGGAACCGATAATGGAAATGGTGTAAGTATTGACGCGAACAGCAATATATATATGGCAGGTACTACGTCAAGCAGCACTGGAATTGCAACTACTGATGCCTATCAGACTTCTTTGGCAGGTTCTCAGGATGCTTTCCTGGTAAAATTCAACAATACAGGAAGCAGATTGTGGGCTACATATTATGGAGGAGGAGGTGAATCCGCTGAAGGTGTCAGCATGGATGCGTCAGGAAATATATATGTTGCAGGCCAGACAGCAAGCAGCAATGGCATAGCTAGTTTTGGTGCATACCAGACAAGCTATGCTGGGAATGAGGATGCCTTTCTTGCCAAATTTGGTAATATAAATAATACCGATGCCGGAATCACTTCAATTCCGTCTTTGCAGGACAGCTTTTGCCCGGATTCTCAAATCGTAAAAGTTCAGCTCAAAAATTTTGGCTCCAAAGATCTGGATTCTGCCACCATCGGGTTGTCAATAAATGGCAACGTACAAAAGCCTTACAAATGGTCAGGCAAATTATTGTCTGATAGCGTCGTAACCATAAGCTTAGGTAATTATTTTTTTCCTTCGGGGACGGATTTGGTAAAGTCATGGTCATCATTGCCAAACGGTATTACCGATTCGTTTCCAAATAATGACACTGCCTCAATCAGTGTTAAATCATTTTATCTACCTAATGCCTCCGCCGGTCCCGATACCACGCTTTGCTTTGATGAGGTCTATACCATGCAGGGCTCGGGTGGGATAACCTATTTATGGCACCCTGCCATTTATCTTTCATCTGCCACGGATCCACACGCCATTGCCACCCTGCCAAATACAGAACATTATATGCTTGTTGTGAGCAACGCCCATGGCTGCCAGGACAGCAGTCCTGTACTGCTGAAAGTAAGGCCAAAACTTAAGGTAAAAGCTATTGCTGATCCGGCTAGGGTTTGTTATGGGCAAAAGGTTATTTTATCAGCCAAAAGCAGCGGCGGTGATAGTTTGCATTATCAATATCAATGGGTCGATGATAAGTTGACAGGAGATTCTCTCATTGAAAAAGCCTACAAAAGCGGCTGGCACCAGGTCATTTTAAGTGATAACTGCTCCCCTACTAATGCCATTGATAGCGTGTATGTTACGGTAATTCCTCCCGCCAAAGCGGCATTTGTTTATGTGCCCATACAGCTCATAAAGATCAATCAGGATATCAGTTTCCAGAACCAGTCATCTAATGCAGCCAGGTATTTATGGAAATTTGATGCCAATGACACAAGCGATATCATTTCTCCTGATCATATTTATACAGATTCAGGTGAATATAAAATAATGCTTATCGCTTACGGATTGAACCAATGCCCAAATGATACAGCTTATGGGCTTATTAAAATAATCGGCAATCAGATAACCATCTATATCCCAGATGCTTTCAGCCCCAATGGAGATGGCGTGAATGATTTATTTATTCTAAAAGGAGTCGGAATAAGCAGTTATTCCTATAATATTTACAACTGTTGGGGCGAACATTTATATACCTCACCTTCGGTAAACCTGCTTGCACAAACTGGACCCGGCGAAGCAGGATGGGATGGCACTTTCAAAGGCGAAAAAGTTCCGGAAGGAGTCTATATTTATGCATTTGAAATCATAGATGTTACAGGACGATATCATTATATTAACGGCAATGTGACGCTGTTGAGATAGGTAAGAAGGTACATTATATATTATTGCGATAGAAATTACCGCAAAATGACTATTTGATTAAATTCCATCTGGACAAGAAATGAACCGGGGCATCATCATTCTGCTTCTATTGTTTGTTCTTTCCTGCTATAAATTATATGCGGGGGTTCCAGCCCATGAAAAGGATTTGCTGAACAATACGAATTGGAATTTTGTAGAAAACAAAGGACAAGTTAAATCATCAAAAACTCAGTTTTATGGTCATCAGGGTGGTGTTTATCTTTATTGTCAACCCGGAAAAATCAGTTTTGTGTTTACTAAAACTGAGAATACCGAAAATGATATTTCCGAGGCAACTGGGATAGAAACGGAATCCCCTTTTATTAGGGGGGTACCTGTCCCGACTTCTTCGGGAGGGGGATTCAATTCTTTAAAGCACCAAAATTCCAAATCTTCAAAAACCACTATTAATAGGACCGATCTCATCCTTATCAACTCCAACCCCGCCGCCCAAATCATCGCCTCAGACAAACAGGAATATTACGAAAACTACTACACCACAGGAAATGCTGATTCTGGAATTACCAATGTCCGCACTTACAAAACCATCACTTACAAAGATGTTTATCCTTATATGGATATGGTTCTTCATGCCCAGGCAAATGGAATGAAATATGAATTTATAGTGCATCCTGGAGGCAAAGTGAGTGACATACAGATGCAATGGAATGGACTTGAAAATATTAAAAAATTAAAAAATTCCGGAATTGAATATTCCTGTTCGTTAGGAAAAATGATCGAGAGCAAACCAGTTAGTTTTCAAGGGGAAAATATTGTTGGAAGCGATTTTATTAAAACCGAAAACAAAATTACCTTCAAAATCGGCACATACGACAAAACCAAACCTTTAGTCATTGACCCCACGCTGGAATGGGCCACATATTATTCCGGCGACTATTCTTCCAGCTATGGAGTCGCAACTGATACTTTTGGAAATGAATATATTACAGGGGTTACTGCCAGTTCTTCAGGAATTGCAACAAATGGAGCTTATCAAACCTCCTTTGCAGGAGGAAATAATGGTTATGATGCATATATAGCTAAATTCAACAGCAAAGGTATGCGGATATGGGCCACTTATTACGGTGGTAGCGGCGATGATTATGGCAATGCTGTTGCAACTGACTTGTCAGGTAACATATATATTTCTGGGACAACAAGCAGTAATTCTGGAATAGCTACAACAGGTGCTTATCAGACATCATTCGCAAAGGGTAATGGAATAATTGAATATGTTTTTTTGGCAAAATTTGATAGCAGCGGAGCCATAAAATGGGCGACCTATTTTGGCGGCGGACGCTTTGACGAAGGACAAGGGGTTGCAACAGACGCTGCAGGGGATGTATATATTTCAGGCGCGACTCAATCCTCAGGTATTGCGACTAAAGGGGCTTACCAATCCAAATTCAGTTCGGCTTATGGCACCGCTTATGCTTTTCTTGCTAAATTCAGTGGAACGGGTACCATTAAATGGGCTACCTATTTTGGCGGTGGCAAGGACCGCGGATATGGTGTAACTACAGATCATTTCGGAAATGTGTTTCTTACAGGCGGAACCGGGAGCGATACGGGAGTGGCGACCTTTGGAGCCTATCAAACGGTAAAAGGGTATGACGAGGATGCATTTCTTGCCAAATTTAGTTCTGGTGGTGGGCTGCAATGGGCTACCTATTTTGGAGGCAGTGCTCAGGACCTTGGTTTTGAAGTTGCGGCAGATGCTTCCGGAAATGTATATATGACAGGATTAACGAATAGTGATACAGGTATTGCCGTAAACAGCTCCTATCAAGCATTTTATGGTGGCGCTGGAGATGCATTCCTTGCTAAATTTGATATGAACGGCGGCATTCAATGGGCTACATATTTTGGAGGGAATGGACAGGATGTAGCTAATGGTATTACCGTGGATGAAGCACAGGATGTGTATATAGCAGGCCAGACTTATAGTTCCACAGGGATCGCGACCAGTGATGGTTATCAAGTTTCAAGGGTTGGAAGTGAAGACGCATTCCTTGCACAATTCAATAGTAACGGAGACATTAAATGGGCTACACATTTTGCAGGCAGTAATACCAGTGACTGTGATGGTGGATCCGGGGTGGCTGTAGATAGTTCAGGGCATGTATTTCTAACTGGCAACACCTGTAGCGGCTCAGGAATGGCAACGAGCGGCGCATACCAAACTTCAAGTGCAGGGTATCATACTCCAAGTGCCTTTTTAGCTAAATTCAGTTTTCCCGGGAACGATGCCGGGATTGATTCAATTTTCACTCCCTTCGGTAGTGTTTGTAAAGATTCTCAACAGCTTGTGGTGAGCCTCAAAAATTTCAGTCATATCAAACTTGATTCAGTTACCATCAATATATCGGTAAACGGTATTATTCAGCATCCTTTTCATTGGAGTGGATCTTTAGCTTCCGAAAGTACGGTAGTTGTTAAAACCGGTATAATTTTGCTATCCGTCGGGACAAATAAAATCAAATGCTGGACTTCAAGACCTAATGGAACGAAAGATTCAGTTCCTGAAAATGATACTTCTATCATATTTGTGACTCTGATTCCACCGCCTGTAATTAATATCGGGGCTGATACTATTATTTGCGCCAATACAAATATCTCGATTGGCGGTACGGCAAAAAGCGGATATTCATACCTATGGTCCTCATATCCAAATGGTTTTAGTTCAACAGTTTCTAATCCCAATGTAAACCCTTCAACTACTACAAAATATTATATCACTGTAAATGCAACCGGATGCAGCAATAGGGATTCCATTACGGTAAAAGTGAATCCATTGCCATTTGCAGTAACGGGACCAAATAAATCCATCTGTTTTGGCGACAGCGTTACAATAGGTGATCTTGCCGTAAAGGGAGATACTTATGACTGGACTTCAAACCCAAACGGATTTAATTCCACTATTTCTAATCCTGTTGTTAACCCTCAATCTTCAACAACCTATACCCTATCAGAAAAAGACACGACTACCGGATGTACCAATACGCATAGTGTAATTATTACGGTAAATCCACTCCCGAATGCAAATACGGGTCAAAGTAATTATCAGATATGCCTTGGGACCCATATTAAAATAGGAGCAAATGGCGCTCCTCATATTAGTTATTCCTGGACTTCGATACCAACGGGGTTTAGTTCAACCTTACCTGATCCTGTCGTGAACCCCTTGAATAGTACAGTTTATCATTTGAGCGTAAAAGATACTGTCACCGGATGTGTCAATAAAAATTCAGCAAATATTTTTGTCGGAATTGCACATGCGCCAGTTGCTGATCCCGGACCTAATCAAACTATTTGCTATGGTGATTCTGTAGTTATCGGTTCTCATGCTGTTGCAGGAAACAATTATGCCTGGATATCAAACCCTCCAGGCTTTACTTCTTCAAAACCTGTTCTTGTTGTATCACCTGATAGCACGACTTCATATTTGCTAACAGTTACCAGTTCAGTGGGATGCACTGATTTTGATTCGGTTATTATCAAAGTAAATCCAATACCCTTTCCCTTCGCTGGCAAGCCCGAAAATTTATGTTCTGGCACCGGTATCCTGCTTGGCGATTCTTCTAAACCAGGACATCTTTATGCCTGGGCCTCAAATCCACCTGGGTTTAGCTCCACTATCAGTAATCCTATTGACAGCCCTAAAGTAACAACGGAATACTATCTGAAAGAGACTATCAGCTCGACCGGCTGTAGCTCTTCTGACAGCGTTCTCATTAATGTTGTTCCGAAGCCAAATGTCAATTTTGATGTAAAAAACATCAATGGATTTGAATATCAGTTTGTGGTAAAAAATCCTAACGAATGGTATTGGCAATACCACTGGGTTTTTGGGGATTCTTTAAGCGGAAATGCTGATACCTCATCCGGATTCAATGTTTTACATACATATTCCAAAAACGGAAAATACAATGTGGTTCTTACCGTTTCCTTGCCAGGATTTTGCACAGAAACTGAACTGTACCAGGTTGTCATAAATGAAAAATTTGCCTTGAATATCTTTCCAAACCCCTTTGAATTACAGACTGACATTAACTATACCCTTGTAAACCCGGGTCATGTTAGAATATCCCTAACCGATGAAATCGGCAGACAAATAGGAACTCTTCTGGATAAGCAGCTTTCACAAGGGGAATACAATACCTATTTTGATGCTGCAAAATGGAATACGCGACCGGCCATGTATTTTGTTATCTTTCAATTGGATGACAAACTAATCGTTAAGAAAATCGTACAACTATATTCGATCTATCACTAAATGCGCACTGATATCACTCAGGATGGTGCAAAACCTGGTTCCAACATAACATCCCAAAAAAAATCCTATCTTGCGCCGAAACAAAAACCGGGGGGTTGGCGTTTTACGTATAGGTTATTTTATAAGTGTGTTCAATTCAATGAGTCGCATATATTACATATTATTGATATTTACATCGTTAGCTATGGTCAGCTGCAGTAACCAGCCTGTTGCCGATACCAGCTTTGGCAAACCTATCTATATCGGGCAGCGTATTAATGAGGATGGTGCCATCGATTGCGGCGAGCTGAAAGACAAACTCGGCAATGCTACAGAGATGGAGACCAAAGTAAAAGGTGAGGTGATCGGGATTTGCCCCGACAAAACCTGTGAACTGAAAATGGATATGCAGGATGGCACCTGTATGATTGTGAAGATGAATAATATGAATGTATCCATTCCCAAAGACGCGACAGGCAAAACAGCCATTATAGAGGGTAAAGCTTATATTGATACGACATCTGAGAAAATACTTCCCGGCTACAGGGGCGATTCCGGAAGATCAGTTTCCGAATCAGAACCGGATGTTACCCTGGCGTTCAATGCCAAAGGCGTTATAATCCGGTAAAAAATTTATCCACTTCTGTAAAATTCTAAATGTCCTATAACTTTCTGGACATATTTTTTTATAAATCGTTTTTCGTTTTAGCCCTGAAGGGGCGTGATATATTAACACAGGGTGAAGCCCTGTGACAACAATATCGAATTAAATATAGCCCTGAAGGGGCACAATAAAAATATTAAGGGTATGCTAACAAAACTATATTGCCCTTTCAGGGCTATTCATATATATATATATCTTTTTCGAAGGGCTCCACCCTCCGCTGATATATTTCGCCCTTTCAGGGCTATCCGATTTTTATTAATATCTGAAAAAGGCTTTCGCCATTTCCCCATTGCAGCCTTGTCCTTAATATTCCGTAATTTTGCACCTTGAATCCCAAAGGATGAGTGACGAGATAAAACATGAGTGCGGTATCGCGCTGATCAGGCTCAAAAAAGAGCTTTCTTACTACGAAGACAAATACGGCAGCAGCCTGTACGGACTGAACAAACTGTACCTGCTTATGGAAAAGCAGCATAACAGGGGGCAGGACGGAGCCGGTGTGGTTTCTCTGAAACTGGATGCTGAACCGGGAGTTCCTTTTATTTTCAGGGAGCGTTCCGATTCTTCTAATGCTATTTCTCTCATATTCAACAAAATTCATGAGCAGCTCCTTGAAAGTAAATTCCTGGATGCCGAAGGTCATGAAGAATTTTCGAGGCTTTCCGGTGCTCCTTTTATGGGAGAATTATTGCTCGGACATTTAAGATATGCTACCCACAGCAGTAGCGGAATGTCTTATTGCCACCCATTTTTGAGGGAAAACAACAGAATGAGTAAAAACCTGGTTCTGGCGGGAAACTTTAACCTGACCAATAATGATGAGCTGTTTCAAAAACTCATCGAATTGGGCCAGCATCCCTTAAACCATACCGACACCATTACTGTGATGGAAAAAATAGGGCACTACCTGGATCAGAATGTGGATGAACTCTATGAAAAGCTAAAAAAAGACGGTTATAGCGGCGAACATACCCAGAATATCATTTCAAAAGAACTGGACGTAGCCTCTATTTTACAGAAATCAGCCAGGCAATTTGACGGTGGTTATGTTATGGCAGGACTTATCGGCCATGGAGATGCCTTTGTTTTGCGTGACCCTAATGGCATCAGGCCGGCATTCTGGTATGAAGATGATGAAATGGTGGTGGTGACTTCTGAACGTCCCCCAATCAAGACTGCATTTAATGTGGATTATGATCAGATTAAGCCCGTTAAACCCGGACATGCCCTCATTATCAAGAAAGACGGTACAGTAACAGAAACCAGAATTCTTGAGGAAAAAGAAATAAGGCAGTGCTCTTTCGAAAGGATTTACTTCTCGAGGGGCACTGATAAAGACATCTATCATGAACGCAAGGAACTTGGCAGACTTATCACGCCGGCTGTCCTCTCATCTATCGGTCATGATCTTAAAAATACGGTATTCTCATATATCCCCAATACGGCTGAAGTATCGTATATTGGTATGACGGAAGCCCTGGGCGACTATCTGAACCAGTACAAAAAACTCAGGATAAAAGAAGGCAATATCAGCAACGGAGAACTGGATGAACTGCTTGCCCTCAAGCCAAGAATTGAAAAAATAGCCGTTAAAGATGCAAAACTGCGTACTTTTATTACAGCAGATACCCAGCGTAAAGACCTCGTTTCGCATGTATATGATACGACGTATGGGATCGTAAAGCCGGGTACTGACAGCCTGGTGGTAATAGATGACTCTATTGTACGCGGCACAACCTTGAGAAACAGCATCCTCAGGATTCTGGATCGTTTGGGGCCTAAAAAAATCGTTATTGTATCATCAGCACCACAGATCAGGTTCCCGGATTGTTATGGAATAGATATGAGCAAGCTGGGTGATTTTATTGCTTTTAAAGCCGCAATAGCCTTGCATAAGGACAATGGAACAGAGAATTTGCTCCAGGAAGTGTACCTGAAATGCAAAGAAAATGCTGCAAATAAAGATGCTCCCAATTTTGTGAAAGAGATATATGCCGGGTTTACCGATGACCAGATCAGTACAAAAATTGGTGAACTCCTTAAGTCGGAAAGTGTAAATGCTGAAGTACAAATCATATATCAGACGGTTGAAAACCTGCATCAGGCAAGTCCGGAACATAAAGGCGATTGGTATTTTACGGGCAATTATCCCACACCGGGAGGCAATAAAGTATCCAACAGGTCTTTCATCAATTATATAGAAAACCGGGACGAGAGGGCTTACTGAGCTATTTGGGAATTTGAAAATTTGGGAATGGCTTCGCGAGAAGATTAAATATTGTAACGTTAAAGTTTAGAGCATCTCTAAAAACTACCTTATACCCTTCTCCTTGGGAGAAGGACAGAGGATGAGCGAAAAAAAGAAGTTTTTAGAGCATCTCTAAAAACTACCTTATACCCTTCTCCTTGGGAGAAGGACAAAGGATGAGGCGAAAAAAAAGAAGTTTTTAGAGATGCTTTAAACTCAAAATTGCATTAAGAATTAAAATGACTGCTACCAAAGAATTAATAGAAATAAATGACGTTGTGATCCGGTTTGCCGGAGATTCGGGAGATGGAATTCAGTTGATCGGGAATGAGTTTTCCCTGGCCACTTCCCTGATGCAGAATGACCTGGCAACATTTCCGGATTTCCCTGCAGAAATCAGGGCCCCTGTTGGTACACTGCCCGGCGTTTCGGGTTTCCAGATCCATTTTGGCTCTCATGAAATACATACCCCCGGTGATGATTGCGATGTACTGGTGGTGATGAATGCCGCTGCACTGAAAAAGAATATCGCCAATCTGAAAAAAGGTGGAACCATTATAGCTAATGAAGATGGTTTTGACGCTAAAAACCTGAGGCTTGCCGGCTATGCAGATGATGCAAATCCCCTGGAAAGCCAGGTGGTGGAAGGTTTTAAATTATATATCATCCCGATAAACAAACTAATAAAGGAAGGACTCAAAAGCCTGGGACTGGGGACCAAAGAACAGGACCGTTCCAAAAACATGTTTGTATTGGGATTGATCTGCTGGATGTATGATCGTTCCATTCACCCGATCATGGATTTCATTGAAAAGAAATTCGCAAAGAACCCACAGATCCACGATGCCAATGTGAAAGCCTTGAGAATAGGCTATAATTATGGCGATACGGCGGAAATATTCGTAAACCGGTTTGAGGTAAAACCCGCACCCATGAAACTCGGAACCTACCGGGGCATTACAGGCAACCAGGCTGTTGCTTATGGATTGGTTGCGGCTTCGGTGAAATCAGGTATTCCATTGTTTTATGGCTCCTACCCTATTACACCGGCTTCAGACATCCTGCATGAACTGGCAAAACTCAAGAATTTCGGGGCCATCACGTTCCAGGCCGAAGATGAAATTGCTGCGATAAGTTCTGCTATAGGTGCTTCATATGGGGGCAGCCTTGGTGTTACGGCATCATCAGGGCCTGGTATAGACCTGAAATCAGAAGCGATGGGTCTGGCCATGATGTTGGAATTACCTTTAGTCATTATAGATGTGCAACGTGCGGGACCATCAACGGGAATGCCCACCAAAACAGAGCAGTCTGACCTGCTGCTCGCTATGTTTGGCCGGCACGGAGAAGCACCGGTACCGGTCATTGCTGCACAATCGCCTGCAGATTGTTTTGAGGGAATATACGAGGCAACAAGAATTGCGATAGAGCACATGACCCCTGTGATCTTCCTTAGCGATGGTTATTTATCAAGCAGTACAGAACCCTGGAAATTTCCATTGTCCGAAAATCTCAGGGAAATAAAGCCGAAATATGCATTACCAAAGACTGCGGATGATCAAAAATATCAACCCTATAAAAGAGACGAAAACCTGGTCCGCGAATGGGCATTGCCCGGTGTTCATGGTTTCGAAAACCGGATTGGCGGCATCGAAAAAGAGGATGTAACAGGAAACATCTCTTACGACCCGATAAATCATGAAAAAATGGTGCAGATCAGGGCTCAGAAAGTTGCAAATATTGCCCATCATATCCCTGAACAGCGCCTGGATAGCGGATCAGAAAAAGGAAAAATACTGGTACTTGGCTGGGGATCCACATTCGGCACGATTAAAACTGCCTGTGATGTCATTAGATCAGAAGGAATTGAAGTGAGCCATGCGCAATTGCGGTATATCAACCCTTTTCCATCCAATCTCGGCGAATTGCTTTCCGGATTTGAACATGTTTTGATCCCGGAAAACAACAGCGGCCAGCTGGCCATGCTCATTCGCAGCAGATATATGATCAATACCCTGTCGTTGAATAAAATACAGGGATTGCCATTTACCGTTTCAGAAATTACGAATAAGATCAAAAGCATCCTAAACCCCGGAAAATGAAACGCACAGAAATACTTGACTTTATAAAATCAGAATTCCACTCCGAACCCTTTACGGCCAAAGAACTGGCTACCGACCAGGATGTCCGCTGGTGCCCCGGTTGCGGTGATTATTCCATCCTGAAACAGGTGCAGACTGTTATTCCATCCCTGAATATCCCGAGAGAAAAGATCGTTTTTGTGTCGGGCATAGGCTGCTCTTCACGCTTCCCATACTATCTGAATACCTACGGCATCCACTCCATTCATGGTCGTGCGCCTGCTATTGCCACGGGACTTAAAACAGCCCGTCCGGATCTGAATGTCTGGATTGTAACCGGTGACGGGGATGCACTTTCTATCGGGGGAAATCATTTTATCCATCTGCTCAGAAGAAATGTGGATGTGAAAGTATTGTTATTTAACAATGAGATATATGGTCTCACCAAAGGCCAATACTCTCCCACTTCTACACCGGGACAGATTACCAAATCGACACCCATGGGTGCGGTTGATCATCCCTTCAACCCGATTGCCTTAAGCCTTGGGGCTGATGCGAGCTTTGTAGCCCGTACGATGGACCGTGATCCCAAACATCAGCAAGCTGTTTTGATGAAAGCGGGAGAACATACAGGGACGGCTTTGGTAGAAATATACCAGAACTGTAATGTGTATAATGACGGCGCTTTTTTTATCTATACTGATAAAGAAACCAAACCGCTGGAAACCATTTTTGTAGAGCACGGACAGCCATTGGTTTTTGGTGAGAACCACGACAAAGGTATTGCACTGAAAGATGGTAAACCTATGGTCGTGAATATGAACGAAGAAAGCTTTTCTATAAATGACCTATGGGTGCACGACGAACATGACGCCTACAAAGCATTTGTGTTAAGCCGGATGTTTGACGACCCAAGCGTTGAAAACCATTTCCCAAGGCCGTTTGGCGTATTCTATAGCCATGACCGTCCTACTTATAACGACCAGGTTCATGAACAGTTAGCCCATGCGAAGACGATGTATGGTGAGGGTGACCTTGATGCCTTAATCCAGGGGAATCAGACGTGGACGGTGGCGTGAGGGGACTATTTGGAAATTTGAAAATTTGGAGATTTGAAAATGGGCTGACGCAGCTTTCTATATTCCCGCTATCCGTAGCCTCCAGGCTACGGATGCTCAAGCTTGCAGCCTCTGGCTGCCAATTCTAATCCTTCCCACAATTCTGTCGCATTTCTTTGGCCAGTTTGCGGTCTGATGCCGGTATTCCGGGATAGCGCATCGTATTCTCATCGAGATATTTACGGCAGTTATCGCAATCGTCTGTTTGTCCGTATACGATCCCTAAATAGAATCGCACCCGCTGGTCCTGGTTGAGATGATAGGCTTTTTTTAGGTATTTCAGTCGTTCCTGCAAATGGCTCATGGCATTGGGTCGGTCACTGACGCACAGATTGGATTCGCAATTGGCAAGGTCCCACCACGTAAGATAGTTTGCTCTATTATATTTCAATGCCTCTATGTAAGAAGATTCAGCTGCAATGGGGTCACCCGTATAAAGTGCTATGGTACCCAGCCCCAAATATGCTGCATCATCTTTTTTGTTTTCACCAAGTGCTTTATTGAAGGCTTCGTTGGCAAGATTAAAATCATTTTCTCTTTTGGATTTTGAAGTATCGGCTGATGCTAAGTCAAGGTATATATTCCCCAGCATATCATCCGCTTCTCCATTGGATATATTGTTGTTCGCGGCTTTTTTGGCAAATGAAATCGCAGATTCATAATGATGAATTGATTTGTAATAGTCAGCCGCAAAAATATCGATATCAACTTTTTCTGTTTGATCGGGATTGTATGCCGGCCAGAATATTTCAGACACAATTCGGGCAATAGAAGAATTATGAGGCACGGGTGGCGCGTGAAAGGGAATTTCGCCTTTGACATTATTAAAGAGTGCCATTATCGCTGCATTGGTTGTGTCCTTTTTGATATAAATAGCCGCAACCGGATCTGCATAAACGCCTCTCCAATCAGGATTTGCCGCCAGGTAACTGTGCAAGGCTTCAAACTGTCTACGGAAGATAACAGCATATTTAAAATGAGCTACTTTGTCAATATTCTCAATCAGTTTGGGCTGTACTTCAAGGAGATTGACATGTTCAAAAAAATCTGCAGGAAAAACGTCGAGGTCCCTGAGATCAATAAAGGTTTTGAAATCGGGCCTCAGGTCCCAGAGCAAATATGATGATACCAGAAAATCTGAAAAGCCATTGCCTTTAATGTTGTGGTCCCGGAGATAATCAGCTGCGCCAATAGGATTTGCAAAAGCATTGACTTTTAATCCATAGCTGTCATGACCTTGCTCCAAATCTTTATAAAACTTTCCGGTAGTGATGGATACATAAAATATACCTCCCAAAACGATCAATGCGCCATAAAAAAATACAGTCCATCCCTGCTTGTTCAATCCGGCAAAGCGCTTTTTCAAAAAAACAAAAATGACATCCAAGCCATTAGCGAACAATGGGATGACAGTTATAATGAAAAATGGAATATTCCGATATGCCGTAAGACTTAGGTAAAAGAACAACAATAATATAGCACAATAGGCTAACCCGAAACTATTTACAGGCCAGAAAATCCATCTCACCTCCTTATTGGAAGATGTTTTCAAAAACAGGAAGATTAATCCCAATCCAAACAGGATAATATTGGCATATGCTTCCCAGTTCCAGTACAAGGGATCCATATAACCGAGAAGTTCAGAAGTAAATTTATTGCTTTCGACCTGTGAAAAAATCTCAAATGGATGGGTGATCATGGTTAGTCCGTAAGGATGCACAACCGGTGCAAGAATAACTCCTATGGCTGTAATGGATAACCACTTGGGCATTATTGGTTTGGGTGAAACAACAGATTCAGGGGTCGGTTCTTTTTTCTTATTCTTTGATGGCTTTTTTTCTTCCATTCGCTTCGTCATGATATTCATACCATGAAGGAAGTATTCCATCCAGGCTGCAACCGCGGCTGTTACAACCATTACCGTTCCTGTACCATAGGCCTCGTGAAGATTCGCCCATAGGATCTGTAATGGAATGAGCCAGAGGATTTTTCTTGACGACTTGAAATGATCTGACAGAATAAAAAAGAGGAACACAACAGCCATCACATGGCTTGCCATCTCAGGCCTGCCGATAAAACGGAAAGCACATATAACCAGTAATAAAAATGCTGAAAACAGGATGGTGGGAGATGGTAATTTTGAATCAATTCCTAAAATATTTCTTCTGAAAAAATTGTAGATTTTGAGAACAAAAACCAGTATCAAAATATCTGCAATGCATTGCAATACAGGCGTAAATTCCGGTCCTCCTATATAGGCCATGCATTGCATGAGCACTTCAAAACCCCATTTCACATTGATCCATGGCGTGCCTTCATAAGTAAATGAAAAGATGTCTTTAAAAGGGACGGTATGATGCTGGATAATCCATTCCCCTGTACGCAATTGCCACCAGATATCTGGTTCTCTCAGGTTTTTAAAACCCAATACTATGGCAACCAGCAGGCAAATGACCCAGGCCGTATTGGCTAATATTTTTATTGTTTTGGGTGACAAAATTTCAGTTGATGTTTTCTTATTCCATTCAAATACCCGGCGCAATTTCCTGTTTTTTTGTCAGGATTCAGCCTAATTTTATTTCATTAAATTCTGCAACAGGCAGGTATCCGATATTCCTGTAAATTTTGTTTGAAGTCGGGTTTGATGCATCCGTAAAAAGACCGCAATATTTGAATCCTGTATTTAAAATTTGCTCACTTAGCTTCCACACGCAGGTTGTGGCATAGCCTCTGCCCCTCAAGTCATGAGGAGTATATACAAACCCAATGATACCAATGTTTTTTGTTTTTCTGATAAGCGCTGCCATACTCACAACTTCTTCGTTATCAATCAATTTAAAAAAATTTCCGGATTTGATCCTAGCTTTAGTACTTTCATACATTTGTTTTCTGTTTGGTTGTGAAAAACCTCCTGCCTCCTGTTCAAAAATCATCATCCAATCGGTAATAAGTTCCAGATCATTTAAATCACATAATTTCAATTCTCCCGCTAATAATGAAAGTTCGTTTAAAGTTTCAAGCTGATGAACGATCACGCCTCTGGTATCAGGTTTCTCGTTTCCATAACACTTTGAGAATTCAAAAGCACATTCTTGCTCCCCAAAAACGCTTCGTATCTCAATCTTATTCATCTTATAATAATCAGCCAGTAGCCTGATATATTCAAGATTACCCCTGGTACATGAAACGATTGCCCTTGTTGTGGTTTTTATCGATGTCGCCACTATCTCCCCATTTTCAATTGCATTAATAAAAACACAACCATCCTGTTTCTTCTTTTTGTCTTCATATCCATTACACAAACCAATAATCAGGTTATTTTCAAGTTCTCTTTCTTCGAGATAGCTTAAAGTTGCATCAAGATATTTTTGAGGTGTGTTATAAGAGGCGATCATGCTCATATGTATTGACTCATTATTCAAATATAATTTTTCCATTTTAATATCATTCAAATTAACATTACCCGGTTTCAATTAACAGCGAATGACTATTTACATAATTATTTGGCTATTAGGAAAATAATGGTTTCCTTTGTCAATGATCCATTTCAAAAAGCCAGGGCTGGCTTTCATTCTTTTATTCCTGATATTTTATGGCTGCATCAAAGTGGCTGAATCACCTTCGGCAATGCCGACTTCTTCTGCAATCAGGTTCTATGGTAGCAATTATGGTAATTTTCTCAATTCATTTGAAGCGACGGCCGATGGCGGATTTATGTTTGGTGGATATACTTTTTCAAGTGCAGGTCAGGAAGATCAGGGTTTTATTCAAAAAACAGATGACGGAGGCAATGTCCTCTGGTACAAAACCTATGGAGGACCTGCTGTTGATATTTTCGCTTCTGTTCATACTACTTCCGATGGTGGTTATATAGCAGCAGGCGCTACAAACTCTTATGGAAACGGATCAGCATCTGAGCGAAACGACTTTTTCTTCGATGCTTATCTTTTAAAGGCGGATGCAAATGGTAAATTACTCTGGCAGAAAAATTTTGGAGGCATCCTCGACGATAGGTTCTTCGACGTTGCTGAAACTCCGGACCATGGCTTTATAGCAGTAGGTATCTACAATTCAAATACTTACAATTGCGTTTATATTGTTAAAACGGACCATAACGGCGATAGTTTATGGACAAAACAGGTTTTCGCAAACAGCACTTTCTTTTTTAGCCTGGGTGCTGCGGTAACAACTGCAACAAATGGAAACAACGCCGTGGCCGGATATGTAGCAAAATCAGATGCATCAGCAGACCAGAGTACCAACTATCCGTCATTTATTTTATTATCGGCCAGCGGTCAGTCTCTTGATTCCCAGAATACAACCTCCCCATACCCGGAATATAAAACCTGGGGGACATTGCCTTATATTTATTATGGGAATTATGCAACTTCTTATAACCCGGAAAAAATAATAAGCAGAACAGACGGTTATATTTTAGCCATCAACCTTCCATCTGCCGGGCCAAATGGAATTATGTTATTTAAAGTAGATATAAAAGGAAATGTGATCTGGAACCACGAATATTTCGGATTATCAAGCGCACAAATGAACAGTATTAGCAATAATGCAGCAGGCGGATTGTTAATTTCAGGCGGCACAACTGATGTGTCCGGTATCAGTAATATATGGCTTCTCAATACAGACGTCAATGGAAATAAGCTTTGGGAAAACAATATACCATTGAATGGATTTAATGCATGGGCAGCAGGAGCCGTGGCTACAGGTAATTCTTTTGCCGTGGGTGTTAACCTCATATCAACAAATAAAAATCATGAAGGCTTTTTCGGGCTTTTAAATATAGATCAAAATGGCAAAATCGTTGAAATTACCAAATAACCTATTGATCTTATCAGGATTGGTTCTCATTTTAGGGTGCGTTATATTGTCTTGCAAAAAAGCGAATTCTTCCAATCCCGTTTCACGCTCTTTTATCAAATCATTCCAGACTGATTCCGCGGCTGTAGGCACTCATGTTGAGCAGTTACCCGATGGAGGTTTTATGATTGTTGCAAGTGATGGAGCGGGCAGACCAGTACTTATAAGAACGGATAAATATGGAAATGAGAGATGGACCAAAACGATACCATATTATTGTTTTACCCTGAGCTCAAATTTGGCACCGCATTGGTGGTCAACACAGTTAGGCCCAAATTTATTTACCTTACAGGCCGGCATCAAAACTACCAATATTGATACAATGGGAAATATTATTTCTGCTTATACCATTCCAAATTCTTCATATAATGATTGGTATAATGGTCCTGTATTGAAAAGCGCTACAGGTTATCTTTTACCCATGTGCAATGGTGGCAATACAGGTGCGCCATCCGATAATTATGTATTTGTGATGGATAAAAATCTTGTTTATCAGCGAACAGATGTTTTTGAAGATAAAGTTCTTGGAGGAAAGACACTTCAATTTTTTGTGTATGGTGCTACTAGTTCCGGGGCTTATTATATCTGGGGGCAGAAATTTCCAAGAAATCCGGGATTCTGGACATGGTCAGATAATGCTAAAATATTTGTGGCCAGGGTTCAAGGTAAAGCCCCCGCCACTGAAACAATCATAGAAGGTACAAACCAACAGTATTACGATTCCCCGGAATTTCAGGTACCAGGGCCTGATTCATCTATAATCCTCCTTGCTCAAAGAACAGACTATAAGACGAATTCCATATATCCTCTTGTTTTAAAATTTGATAAAAACCAAACCCTGGTCTGGGAAAAAGTATTTCCCTCAACCTTAGGCTCTGTTAATCTTTTCAATATGTCATCCTGCAGCGACGGTGGATTTATTATGACAGGAAGCTTTCGCGGTTTCGGGTTTACTGACCTGTATCCCTGTGCGTTAAAAATTGATCAATCGGGCAACGAACAATGGGGAAAAACTATGTTTTCTGTGGGCAATGGCGAATTGTTGTACTCTATCACGACTAGTGACGGGGGCTATGGCTTTGTTGGCTATACCAACGCCTTTGGTAAAGGTAAGAATGGAAACAGGATACTTTTTATTAAGACAGATGCGAACGGTAATCTGTAACCTTGACCATTTAGCAAAGACCATCGACCATTAAATGATTACCATTCACTCTTTTCATAATTATTTGGCTATTAGGAAAATAATGGTTTCCTTTGTCAATGATGGGGTTCAAAAAAAAACATATTCGCGATTATTTGTCTGTTCATGTTATGTCTTGGCTGTAACAAAGAACCTGAATCACCATCAGCAAATCACAGCACATCCGGAGTAAAACTTTATGGCACCAGATATGGCAATATTTTAAAATCTTTTGCGACAACTCCCGATGGTGGATACATGTTTGGCGGATATACGAATACAAGCGTGACAGAGGGCGAGCAGGGGTTTATTCAAAAAAGTGATAAGAATGGGAACCGTATATGGTACCAGGAATATGGCGGAGTTGGCGTAGATCTGTTTAATGTGGTACACCCTCTTACCGAAGGTGGTTTTATTGCCGCAGGTGCTACTATGGGCAGCGATGGCTACAAATGGGATGGGTTTCTGGTAAAGACAGATCTCAATGGTAGTATCATGTGGCAGAAAAAATTTCGCAATGAAAATGGTCTTCAGTTTTATGATGTGAAAGAGACATCGGATTATGGTCTCGTCGTTGTAGGTTTTAGCAGTTCAAATGACCCTAACCCTATGTACATTTTGAAAACGGATCAGTATGGAGATAGCTTATGGGAGCAACAGATCGTCCAACTGCAAAGAAATAGTATTGGCGCCTCAGTAACAACAAGTCCGAATGGGGAAATTGCAATTGCAGGTTTGCAGCAAAGGTATGATTCTATCAGTCGTAATTATCCGACTTTCACATATATATCGCCTACTGGCGATTTACTATTTCAAAGGATTTATATCAATTTTGGATCGTTGCCATGGGCTAATAATGGAAATTTGTGGGGCAACGGGCGTAGCTGGGATTATGGGTATCTAAACTTTGAAAAAATTATCAGCAGGCCTGATGGTTTTCTTTTTTTGATGTCCTCAGAACCTCAGGCGCTTCCTGATAATGCTGCATGCCTCACTTGTGGCAATGCTTTGTCTGCCACGCTATTTAAAATTGATTTTAAAGGTAATATTATATGGCGCCATACATTTACCGGGCTTGGTAATGGGGTTACATTTAATGATGCAGTTGATAATACAAGCGGCGGATTATTGATTTCAGGGGGTGCGTTTGATGCATCAGGCGTTAACTACTGCTGGCTGCTGAATACCGACGCAAACGGCAACAGGACCTCGGAAAATTTTACACCTATAAATGGTACAAGTTCGTGGGCAGCAGGGGCATTCAATACCGGAAAATCATATGCAATAGGTGTCACTTCGCTACCGTTGCTTATCAACCGGGTTGGCTTTTTCAGTTTTCTAACAACAGACCTAAATGGAAAAATCATTGATCAAAATAAGCAATAGATTGCGTTGGGTATTATTGATATTGCCCATGCTTGCCTTTGTTTTGGGTTGTAATAAGGTATCTCTTGTACAGCATTCAGACACATTTATAAAAACCTATAAGACAGACACTTCCGCCACAGCTATAAGCCTGACACAAATGCCGGATGGAGGGTTTATTATTATATCAAGTGAAGGCGCGGGACAACCGTTAATGATCCGTACAAATAAATACGGAATTCTGCAATGGAATAAAGCGATCCAGGAAAACGGTTTTCAACCTTTCTATGCAAATGCGTTTTTATTAGCTGATGGCTCCAATTTTGTAGCACATTGTCAATCAAATATTTATAAATTTGATACTTTAGGGGAAATTAAAAATTCCGTCAGCATACCAAATCCCAATTACCTTACTTTTGATGATATGAGTCATCTGGGTTCGGATTTTATGCTGCCAGCATGCAGCTCCCAATTTGGAGGGGCCTCAGAGAGCTATATATATGTCTATGATGAAAACTTAATTCCAGTGAGACAGGATTCCTTTAAAACCGCAGGTATTGGCGGTGAGATCTTTGGGCTTTCTATCAATGGCTTGTCATCAAGCGGAACTTACAATATATCAGGTATGATATATCCAAGGGTCAACTGGACTACATATGATGTTTTTAAATTATTTAGTGCCGTTATTCCAACAAAAGGCAAAGTGACAGAAACAATGATAGACAGTGGAGACCAAACATCTGCAGATATATTCGTACCGCAAATTTTAACCGTTGATTCAGAAGAGATTTTACTGGGCGAGCGTTTTTCATCAACCACCTCGATTTATTATCCTATTGTTGTTAAATTTGATAAAAAGCTCAACCTAATCTGGGAAAAAGAATTCCCTGTACTTACAGCTTCAATCAATCCTTACAGTTTAAGACTATGCAAAGATGGTGGGTTTATTATTTCGGGGGATATCGGAAATACAGGCACCTTATACACTCAGCCTTATATTTTAAAAATTGATAAAGACGGGAACAAACAATGGGACAAAACGATCACATCTGCATCCTTAGAAGGAAGTGGCATATTTTATTCCGGGACAGAGCTTATCGATGGCAGTTTTGCTTTTGTCGGAAGTTCCTCGCAATTTGGTAAGGGATTGAATGGTATCAGGGTTCTGTTCGTCAAAACGGATGCCAACGGAAATCTGTAATCATTATTGATGAAGCATTACAAACCTCATTCCGAAATAAATATTTTTTTATGTTAAGGTTTTGTTATTATATTTGACTTTTAATAACCTTTAAATGATTGTATCACATACAAATGAAAAAAGTATTTAACTTTATTGGAGCGATTGCAATGTCATTTTTGGCGTTATCTGCAAATGCACAATCTGCTATAACGCTTGACAACACCAATATAACAGGCCAGGTGAAGGGAACCATTCATACCCATACAGCGACTGCAACAGGTGTTTCTGCGCCAAAAACAGGAGCAAATCAGGCTTGGAACTATTCCAGTTTAACAGGAGGCGCAGCTGTTAGTACAAACCTTCTTAGTGATACAACTTTTTCTACTACTTCTGTGATGGATACATCTTCACATGAAAATGTCGTGCAGACTTCGCCCATAAAATCCTTTATTGTGTATGATATAGATTCGAAGGGATATTTTACACCTGGCAGAATGTTGCCACATCAGGATTATAGTGATGCGATTATTACCGGCAATCCTAAAGACAGCACACTTTGGGCGGCCCAATCCTATAAAGCACGGCAGGATATTATTGCTTTCCCGGCTACCATGAGTAGTTCCTGGTCTTCAAAAACCGTGCATCCGCTCAATTCTAAAATTAATTTAACATCATTCGGAATCACGAATGCATCAGTAGATATAAATGTTCATAATATTACAAAAGATTCGGTAGTTGGCTGGGGCACATTGCAAATACCCGCAGGGAGCAAACCAAGTCAGGCTTACAACGTGCTTCTCGTCAGGCATTTTACTGTTTCTACAGATAGTTTTTATTTAAATGGTCAGCTTGCACCATCATTTATGCTGCTTGCATTTCATTCTAAACAAAATGATACAAGTACTATTGATTATTCAGAATCGTTTTACCGGGCCGGAACAGGAACACCTCTCCTGACACTTGATTTTGGTTATGATGGCACCTACACAACACCCACAACCGTTGCTTATGATGCTGACAATGTGCAAAGCGGTATTGAGAATGCTGGCCTTGATCCTCAGGACTTCAAAATATTCCCTAATCCTGCAATAGCCGGCGTCATCAATTGCCATTTGTATAAAAACGTCGGAACGCCCTGGAATTTATCGGTTATAAACACGTTGGGGCAATGCGTTAAAATATTAAAAATTAATGGAAATGACAACCTCAACATGCAGCTGGATATGACGGGTTTCGGGGCTGGATTATACTTCGTTCACGTTAACGACGAATATGGAAATTGTTTGATATCTTCAAAACTGGAAATCGTTAACTAAGCTATTAAAAATAAATCGCTTATAAACATTGTCGGGCCTCGCTGCCTGTAAAAATTTTTGGAGTTTTCTCTTATTATCACTTTATTTGCGCATGATCTCAAGGATTCAGGCAACTCATTTTTTGTTTTTTTTAGCAGTATCATTTTGCTCTTGCTCGAAGGTACAAGTGTCTCCCCAAAACAATACCAGTACATCTGCTATTAAATTATACGGCTATCAGTACGGAAATTTCCTGAGTTCGTTTCAAGCTACTCCAGACGGTGGGTATGTTTTCGGAGGATATACTATAAACAGTGACTCAGACGGCCAGCAAGGGTTTATACAAAAGTGCGATCATAACGGAATAGTAAAATGGTATAAACTATTCGGCGGGCCGAAACAGGACCTGTTCTGGATGGTGCGCCCAACTTCCGATGGTGGTTACATTGCTGCAGGGGCCACCACTTCATTTGGTTTTGGCGCTGAACTGAACAATAACCTTCAGGATGCTTACCTGGTGAGGACAGATGGCAATGGCAACTTGCTATGGCAAAAAACCTATGGCAGCAAAAGCACCGACATCTTTTATGATGTTGCTGAAGCGCCTGATCATGGCTTTGTTGCAGTTGGAAGTGAAGGAGGTCAGTTTTTTATGGTAAAAACGGATCAGAATGGGGACAGTTTGTGGACAAGAACATTGTTTAAAGGGTATATCAGAAGTTTTGGTGCATCAATCGCTTTTGGTCCCAATGGTGAAATAGCGGTGGCTTCTTATGAACAAAACAAGGACACTGCTTTATTAGCTTTTTGTGCATTCTCATATTTAACCCCGGATGGCACTTTCCTGCTCCATCACGTTCAATATAATAACCTTCAATATAATGCCAATGTAGAGACCTATCTCTATAATTCGTCAACTCTGAACAACTCTTCAACCATCCAGGCCACAATCAATCTGTCTAATACATTATGCTGCGAAAAAATCATAAGCAGACCAAATGGGTTTATCATTGTTGAAAACAGCAATGGATTCAAAGCCGTTGATATTTCTAAAATTGATTTTCAAGGCAATATAATTTGGGCCAACCTGTATTCCGGAATCGGTGGCGCGGTTTATTTTAATGATGCTACAAACGGCCCCAATGGAGGCTTGTTGATCAGCGGGGGTACATTTCAGTTAAATTCCTCAAATTCTTCCTATTACAACTGGTTATTAAGTATTGATGCCAATGGAAATAAACTTATGGAAAGTTTTCTTCCCATTCCTGAAAATGCCTGGGCTGCAGGTGCTGTTTTTTCAGGTACTGATATAGCTGAAGGGATTAACCTTACAACTCCTTTAAATACGCATGCTAATTATTTCGGTTTTCTTTTAACTGATAAGAATGGCAATCCCAAATAACAAACAAATTTTGATGATGATAATGCTGATGACCTGGGTCATTGGGTTATCATCCTGCACCAAAAACCAGTCTATTTCTAACCCTGAACTATTCGTCAAAACGTATCAGGCCGAGGATTCATCCGCCATAGCATTTTATGTCAATCAATTGAATGACGGGGGATTTTTCCTCGTTTCCACTGTTGGCAATTCTTCGCTTTTATTAACAAGAACAAATAAATTCGGGAACCTTGTTTGGCAGAAAACAATAATCAAATCCGGTTTTGTACAATATTATCAAACATCTACCCCTCCCTGGATTTTCAATGGATTTACAGCAGGAGATGCCGGCCATTATATAGTGCAATCAGGTGGAACCATTACAAGTTTTGATACATTAGGCAACGTAAAAGGGAACCTGTATAATATCGTTATCAATAGTGAAATGGTACCACAAGGAACCAATTTTATTACCTCTTCCTGCGATGGATTACTTTCGGGGACAGTTCCTTCATCAAATATTATCTATGAATACAATACAGGATTTAAACTGAGTAAATCTTTTTCATTTCCAGACTCCATCCTGGGACCCGGAAAAGTGCTTGACTTTTTTGTAAACCCATCCTACATTAGTGGATCGTATTATATCCTGGGTGCCAAATATTACAGATCAGCATTTACAACACTTGATAATTCTAAACTTTTTGCCGCAAAAATCCCTGTCTCAGGAGGGAAAGCCAGTCAAACCACAATTGATACAATTGATCAGACCTATTCGGATCAGGTAGAATGGCAAACAACCTCATCTGATTCAAACCTGATCATCCTCGGGCAGCGCACTGATGTTACCACATCAGGAGAGTTTGTTTACCCTGTGGTTATTAAGTTTGATAAAAACCTGACCATCATCTGGAATAAAGTATATTCTGTTAATAACAGTGCCATTTTCCCACGCCAGATCAGCATCTGTAATGATGGAGGTTATATCATTGTCGGTTCAATTCGGATAGCAGGTTTTAGTGGAAATGAACTTCCGTATGCATTAAAAATAGATAAAGACGGAAATAAAGTCTGGGATAAAACCATAACCTCAAATGCCGGTTCTGGCTGGTTTGTATCAGGAAGGGAACTTAGTGATGGCGGATATGCTCTTGTTGGTGAATCTCAGCAGTTTGGGAAGGGATCTACCGGATTTACTACCTTGTTTGTCAGAACCGATCTTAATGGAAATTATTAGCTAATAACTGAAGATAAATTATCAACTGTATAATCCATTGCGCATAATATATTCATATACTTTTTCCGGAAGAAGATAGCGACAGTTCTTGCCTGCACGAATAGCAGTTCTGATATAAGTTGCTGAAATCTCAATTAAAGGCACATCGCTTATCAATTTCAAATTGGGATAAACTGAGGCCTGGGATGCATCATAAAACGGTCTTGGATATATGAGGATTTCATATTGATCTACGATCTTTAGATAGTCCTTCCATTTGGGAAGTGTTTCTACAGTATCGGCACCCATTATCAGCACCCATGTGTTTGAGGGGTATTTGATTTCCAGATGTCTAAGTGTATCAATGGTGTAAGAAGGTTTTGGGAGATAAAATTCAACATCGCAGGATTTCAGATAATCATTGTTTTCAATAGCAAGCTTTACCATGTTCAGCCTGTGATCCTGGTCAAGCAGGTCTTCCGATTTTTTTAATGGGTTTTGTGGTGAAACTACGAACCATACCTGCTGCAGATCAAGGCCTTGAGCAAAATGGTTTGCTATGATAAGATGCCCCGTATGAATTGGATTAAAAGAACCGAAAAATAAGCCGGTTTTCACTTTATGTTTTACTTTATATCCTGAAGATACTGGTTCACAAACTCATTGGCTTTTGCCACGGCATGTTCAAGATTATCATTATACACAATCCTGTCAAATGATTCTGCTGCATTTAATTCTTCTTCCGCTTTATGAATCCGGTTTGTAAAACTTTCTACCGATTCGGTAGCCCTTTGATGAAGTCTCTGCTTCAGGTTTTCCAAAGAAAGAGGATGCACAAATACAGTTAACGAATCAGGAGAATAATTTTTTTTTATATTAGTCGCTCCTACAACATCAATATCCAGGATCGGGATTTTGTTTTCTTGCCATATTTTTTCAAGTTCACTTTTTAACGTCCCGTAATAGATGCCCGGGTACACTTCTTCATATTCAACAAACGCATCCTGGTTTATTTTTTCTTTAAAATCCTCAAGGGTAAGAAAATGATAATCTTTTTCGTGCTTTTCGGTGTTACGCTGAGACCGGGTTGTAGCAGAAACTGAAAAAGCGAGTTGGGGAAAACTACGCATCAGGTGACTCGCTATCGTAGTTTTGCCAGAACCAGATGGACCACATAATATGATTAATTTTTTTGATGCCATTTATAATACATTAAGGCATTGCTCCTTGATTTTTTCAAGTTCTTCTTTCATAAGAACGATGTCTTTCTGTATCACCGCATCATTGGCCTTAGAACCAATTGTATTTATTTCACGTCCTATTTCCTGGGATATAAATCCCAGTTTTTTGCCGGGTGCCGGTTCATTCATAGCCTCAAGAAAATACTTAAGATGTGTGCCAAGGCGCACAATTTCTTCTGTAATATCAAGTTTTTCAGCAAAATATATCAGCTCCTGCTCAAACCGGTTTTCATCTATACGCCCCTCATCCTGAATCTGCTCGAGCTTTTCCCTGATGTCAGCTTTGATTTTATCAATCCTGCTGTCTTTATGTTTAACTACTTTTTCGAGGCACTGCCCAATACTATTGATATAGATAATCAATTCTTTATGAAGTGCTTCTCCTTCTGTTTTTCTGAATGATTCAAATTTATCCATCGCAGCATCGAGTGCCTTTTCAATCTCAGGCCAATCGTCTCTTTCCATGTTGTTGTCAGAACTCTGGTTATGAAAGATTTCAGGAATCGTTATAAGGGTTGAAAAAAGATTATCAACAGATGATCCTTCTGCTATAGCTATAGATTTGAGTTCACTATAATAATTCAGCAATAATTCTTTGTTTATCAAACTTTTAGCCACCCTGGTACCTGTGGGCTCGGTATCTATATTTATGGTAACCTTACCACGCTGGAGTCTGGATCCGAGTTTAGACCTTAGTGTAATTTCTTTTTCAGAATGATTTTTGGGAACCCGGATGCTTAGATCCAATCCTCTGCTGTTTAATGATTTAATCTCGACACGGATATTAAGATCAGGTAACTCTGATACTGCATTGCCGAAACCTGTCATTGAAACTACCATAAACCTATAATTATGCTGCAAATATGAGGCTAATCATTGAGAAATGTTCATTAATGAGGATGATCAAATCATTTGCAATTGTTTATTATTTTCAAACCTCTTGAAAAATATGATTTAAGACAATTCATTTTCACAGTTTACCCTCCTTCCTGGGAACCTCAAAAAATAAAATTCTACCGCAGTCTTTATGGATATCTTTCCAGTTATCTAATAGGATATCCAAACCCAGAACACCGCATGTAGGAATATTGTCGTAAGGGAATTCTGTAATATATTCTGCAAGCAATTGCAATCCCGGATTATGGCCAATGAGCATAACAGATATATGATTTGCGCCAATTGTTTTCAAAACTTCCACCAGGTCATCCAGCCAGGCTTCGTAAATATCTTCGTTAACCATGATTTTATTCAATGGGTAATTCAGATGTTCTGCCATAAGTCTGGCCGTAGCCAATGCCCTTGTAGCAGGACTGCTGATGATGAGGTCGGGAGATATATTCATCTCTTTAAGCACTTCGCCCATAATGGGCGCATCAGATCTGCCCCTGTAATTGAGCGGCCGCTCAAAGTCAGGAAGTTCTGAGAATTCCCTTGTTGATTTTGCGTGTCGCACCAGATAAAGCTTTTTCATTAAAATATCAGTTTCCAGCCGCTAAGTTAAAGATTTTATCATATCCTATAAGGATGAATTCAGATTGGCTTGCCCTATGAACCAAAAATTAAGATAAAAATGTACCCTTTTGAAAATCGGTTTTTTCATAAACTTACATCTGCATAATTCTTTCAATCTTAATAAATTTTCACACCCTTGGCTATTATTGCAAAACTCACTAAGTTTGCTAAAACAGATATTTCGAATCCAGATATACGTGAGAAAACTTTATATTATTTTTAGCCTTTCTCTTGTATGCAATTTAAACACCGCGTTTCTATTGGCGCAGTCTTCAGATAGTATGAGCAGCTGGTCTCTTTCAGCCTATGCAGATGTTTATTACGCAAAATATTCGGATGAAGTTTCAGTTGGCAATTTTCAGCAATTTGCTTCCATTTCACCACGAAACAATTCATTTGGCCTCAATGTTTTACAGATCAGTTCTCAATATGATGGCCCCAATTTTCGGGCAGCGGCCACGTTACATTATGGCGATGTGCCTTCCAGTTCCTGGTCTCAGAATTACAATGCCATCCAGGAAGCCCATGTGGGTGTAAGAATTCTGAAAACGCTTTGGCTTGACGCAGGATTTTTCAAAACGCATTTTGGTACTGAATACCTCATGCCAAAAGACAATATCGCAAGTTCATTGGCCATGATTTCTTATTATGAGCCTTTCTATGAATCAGGGGTCCGGTTAAATTTTGACCCGACGAAAAACCTTGAAATTAACCTGTTTTTATTGAACGGCTATAATATGTTTATTGATAATAATAATACAAAATCATTTGGAATGGGAATTACCTATCTACTTGGTGATAAAGGAAATATAGGTTATACAGATTATATTGGTGACGACGCTCCGCCGGGTAGTTCACTACCACATACAAGGTTTGCCAACAATTTATTCTTAAATTATAACTTTAGCAGGAAGCTTACGGTACAGGCAGGTGGCGATTTTTTCGTTCAACAGAATTCTGATTTGTTTAACTTAACAAAGCCTGGGATTGCCTATGGTGCACTTGGTACGCTTAAATACCAGGTTAAATCACGATTCGCGGTTTATGAACGAACCGATTTTTTTTATGACGGGGAAGGAATTTTATCTCCTGCTTATACCTACCCAAATGGTAATCAACTAGGTTATACCTCTGTGAGTCAAACTACAGGAGTGGAATACAAACCTTCGGAAAACAGCTATATCAGAGTTGAATACAGAAGAATTAATATGCTTAACAATGAGGATATCTTCATAACAAACCATAGGAATGTGGATTACAGAAATGACCTCATGGTGAATATGGGCGTAAATTTTGACTTATTGAAAGGATCGCAAAACAAAAAATAATAATACCTTTAGCTCCATTTTGAGCGAAACTGAAAAACATTTCATTTTAAAACAGATAAACAGAAAAAACTATGACAACTTTTGACACTGGGACCACCGGCTTTATGCTTCTTGCCACAAGCCTGGTAATGCTTATGACGCCTGGCCTGGCATTTTTCTATGGAGGCCTTGCCGGCAAACGTAACATCCTCGGAATTATGATCCAAAGTTTTGTATCCATGGGCATCACAACAATTATGTGGTATATATGCGGATATTCCCTCTGCTTCAGCGGTGACGCGCTTGGAGGTCTTATCGGAAACCTCGACAAAGCTTTTATGCATGGTATTGACATGAACACTCCTTTCCCGGGCAATCCAAAAATGCCTGAATTTGTTTTCATTGCTTACCAGATGATGTTTGCGATTATAACCCCGGCGCTCATTACCGGAGCTTTCGTAAACAGGGTAACTTTTAAATCTTACCTGATCTTTTTAATTCTATGGCAGCTATTTGTCTATTACCCTTTTGCACACATGGTTTGGGGTGGCGGATTTCTGGCAACCCAATGGGGCGTGAAAGACTTTGCAGGAGGTATAGTGGTACATGCTATTGCAGGTTTTGCGGCTTTGGCTTCAGTTATATATGTCGGTAAGCGGCGCGATAAAGAATCCATCCCAAACAGCGTTCCGCTTATCGCAATAGGCACCGGTTTGCTCTGGTTCGGATGGTATGGCTTCAATGCCGGAAGTCAACTGAATGTAGATGCTATTACAGGTTTGGCCTTTTTAAATACAGATGTTGCAGCATCATTTGCCGCTATCGTTTGGCTGGTGATAGAATGGAGCCAGTCCAGAAAACCAAAATTTGTCGGACTTCTTACGGGTGCAGTTGCGGGCCTTGCAACCATAACACCCTGTGCCGGTTTTGTTTCGCTCTCATCGGCAGTGATCATAGGTAGTGTTAGCGGAATTGTTTGTTACCTCGCAGTAAGCCTTAAAAACAAAATGGGATGGGATGATGCCTTGGATGTTTGGGGCGTACACGGTGTTGGTGGTGTAATAGGAACCATCATGCTTGGCGTTTTTGCAACCAAGGCCATAAACCCTGCCGGGGCTGACGGACTTATTGCAGGCAGCTCATCATTCTTTGTACATGAGTTGCTTGCGGTAGTATTGGCTTGTATCTATGCTTTCTTATTTACTTATGCCATGCTTGCTATTATTAATATAATCACCAAGGTAAGAGTGAGTGAAGAAGTTGAAGACGCAGGACTGGATTCAGGAATTCACGGAGAAATGGCCTATGACGAAGGTGTTTTATAATAATAGCCAGATATGAGGCTTATGCCGGATTCAGAATACATGAAAAATGGGCTATCCTAAAGGTTGCCCATTTTTCATTTGTTGATCTTGATGATCATATCGTAAAAATTCAGGCTTTATTTATTCAACTATTTTAAATCTTCGTGAATCAGGACGTAATGCCCAGGATGTGATAGTTATTGATAAAAATATAATCGGGCCTATCAATGTTCGAAAGCCATCGCCAACAGCCAGGTGAGATGCAATGGCCCCTAAGTAAATTAAAAAAGTCCCAAAATAAGCCCATTCTTTCAGCAAACGCATTCCGGGAAGAACGAAAACCGGGGCTGCAAGAAGGGTACAAATGCCCTTAATAACAATAAAATAAGAAGGATAGCCAAGGTGCTGCATTAAAGGGTTTGCTAATCCTTTATTAAGCCAGTCAAAATCCCAGATAGCACTAAATATAGACTCAAAAGCAAGGTAAACGGTAACAATCCAATAGACGATTAAGCGCCATTTTGATTGCTTTTTTTCGCGCTCTGCCTGATTTATCATTTGTATCTTTTCAAAAGTTGATTATTTCAAATCTAATCTTAATTATTTCTTTTTGCTAATATCGCAAAGCATATCAGAATGAATATTGAGTCCGATATTGGTGATATTAGATAAATGCTCACTTGCTATAAGAAATACGATTTCACAGATTTCTCTTTCTGAATAAAAACCTTTTAATCGTCCAAAAATATCGGCGTTAACCTTCTTGTATTTTGTGAGTTCTGTCGCATAATCTAATACTACCTTTTCGGCTTCTGTAAACATTGGACTGGATTGATAATGATCCAGAGCATCAAATTTTGCCTCATTCAACTTACGTTTAATAAAATAAAACCTGCCCGAATCCATACAAAAAGAACATATATTGATCCTTGATACCTGCTGACGGATGAGCATCGCCGTTTCAACAGGCAGCGTCATCTTTTTATCGAGTTGATATGCCTTGCCATAAAACATACCGAATGCATTGGGAAGTCTTGCCGAAAAAACCGTTAAAGGCGAAAGTACTTTGCCAAATTGTTTGCGTGTAAAGTAAAACACCATCTTCATAATAAGGCTTGAAGGTTTTTCAATAGGAGAAAGAAATGTGTCCATTTTTTGTGATTTATTATTGTAATTTATTCTTGATTGCATTAAGATGAGAGTTGAGAAGTGAATTTAGGTTCTGCATTATCTTGCGTTGCCAATTGATTGCTTTTTGCAAAAGGCCTGAGTTTCCAGGCAATGATGCCAACAATTGCAGAAATAAGAGGGGGAAACATGCCGCTTATTTTGCCTACGCAGATATAAGAAGTTGAGGCGCCAACCAAATCAATCATTAACCCGGCATAAGCCCACTCCTGAAGGCGGGGAAATCGCGGAAAAAAAATTGCAACGCTGCCAAGAACTTTCCAGGCGCCCAGAATTGTAAAAAAGAACATGGGGTATCCAAGTTCTTTAACTATTTCCCGGGTATTGGAAGCGTGGAAAAAATTTGACAAGCCACCCGATACAGCACCCAGACCAAGAATAGAAACACAAATCCAATAAGTAATTCTTTTCTGTTTAATGTGTTTTTCATTCCTGATACTTTCGGGGCTAAGACTTGCTAAAAATTCATCCCGGGTTAAGCGACGGGACACAGGACGCAACGCCCATGATATCAGTGGTATAGCCGCAAAAATAAGACCTTGTATGGCCTTATCTGCTTCATGAACAAAAAGATGAGAAAATGCAGCACCCGTAAAAACAAAGAAAATACCGGCATACGCCCATTCTTTTAATCTGCGAAAGCCCGGTGCCAATATGACGATGGCCGCAAGAAATTTAGCAATGCCAAAAATGAATGGAAAATAGGCTGGATAACCTAAATGATCCATGATATTCTGTACATAACCCTTATTTAAGACATTAATATCCCAAAGGCCTCCGAATATTAATTCCCACCCAATGGCTACAGTGGTAATCCAATAAACCACATTGATAATTTTTGTTTTAAGATTTAATATGATTGCTTTTTCTTCCATGTCAGTGATATTAATATGTTATTGTATCACAATAAGGACTGAATGTGGAAGAATTGGACAGGGTGAAGAAAAAATTTCTAAAGGAGAGTATCAATTTTCTTCTGAATTCCCTGTTTTTCAGAATCAGTTTTGGCTAAATAATAAGCTTTCTCAAAATTCGATCTTGCTTTTTCAGAATCGATATCTTTATAAAGTTCTCCGAGCAGAATAAAATAGAAGTGGTTATTTTCAAGCTTCAGTTTTTCTGCTTCTATCAAAGCTTCTTCTATGCCATTTGCTTTGTATAAAGCATAAGTACGGTTCAAGGCAACAATCGGTGAATAATTAACAAGCAGGAGTTGATTATATAATTGTAAAATGTTATCCCATTTTTCATGAGAATCCTTTTTATTGCAGTGCCAGTATGCTATTCGGGCTTCAAAATGATATGAACTTATTTCACTGCCTATTTCGGATAAATTTAAAAAATAAAGTCCTTTTTCAATCAATTCAGCATCCCACAATTCTTCATTTTGTTGTTCATAAAGCACAGCCGAATCCTCATTGGATTGCCGGGCATTAAACCGGGAAGCATGAAAGCACATCAGCGCCATCAAGGCATTGGTTTTCGGCAGATTGGTTTCTTCAAATTCAGTGAGCATAAGTGCCAGTCTCATAGCTTCCAGGCAAAGATCTTTTTGCAATGTCTGGTTAGATGTCTTAGAATAATATCCCTCATTGAAAAGAAGGTAAATGATATGCAATACATTATCAAGCCGATGGGCCATTTCATTTTCAGATGGCAATTCCATCTTTATTTTTTCCGTCCTTAGCTTTTCTTTCGCCCTGAAAAGTCTTTTATTAATCGTCTCTTTGTTTGATAAAAAAGCTTCTGCAATTTCATCAATCCCAAACCCACATAAAATCCTGAGTGCAAGTCCTATCTGGGCTTCGCTTGCTATACCTGGATTGCAGACGGCAAAGAGCATTTGCAACTGACTGTCTTTAATATTTTTCATTGAAAAATCGAGATCCAATTCTTGTTGCGTCTCATTTACGAATGAGCTTATGGCCGGGATCACTTTTTTATCAAAAATGCCTTTTCTTTTGAAATGATAAAGTGTTTTTTGTTTCGCGACTTTATACAACCATGCGGTTGGATTTTCCGGCGCCCCTTTTTCGCTCCAGTTTTGGCTAGCAATTAAAAAGGTTTCGCTTACGATATCTTCAGCTATTTCAATATGCTGCAGACCAAATAGCCGGCTTATAACCGCAACCATTTTTGAAAATTCGGCACGAAATAGGTCAGATATAAGATTGTGATCATCTGTCATGGTAACAAAAATAAAACCTGCATTCAAATGGAACGCAGGCTTTACCAGGTTTTGGCTTTATGGTCTTACAATTTCCCTGATCTCCACGCTTCCGTTCGAATCAAGCGCGGGACATCCATGTGCCAGTGTGGTTGCTTCATCAAGGTTATCAGCTTTCACAACTACAAAACTTCCCAGCATTTCTTTGATTTCAACAAAAGGCCCATCTGTTACAACGCCGCCGGCTTTAAGTACTTTGCCATTAAGAGATAATCTCAGCCCACTGCCTGCCATTTTCCCCTGAGCTGCGATATTGCCGGCCCAATCCTGCCATTTTTTACCAATGGCTTTAAATTCTTCCGCTGATAATTTGTCAACATCTGCAAAATTTGGTTGACGAAAAAGCAATGCAAATTCTTTCATTTTAATCTATTTTTAAGGTTAATATAGGCAAATGAGTACCGGGAAATGAAAAACTGGACATTATATCAAAAATATTTTTCCTTCCAAATCAATGAATCAATGTAAACAACAAAGATGAGGCCACCCCGGCTACAATCAGCGCTCCAAAACCAATAACCAATCTTACCCGAAACGATTTATCGGATAAGACCAATGAGTATATCATCTTTAAAATATTATTACTGGTAATGGCATTGATAACTGCTATTGCGGTAATGGAAGTTTCAAATCCTGGCTTTTGCTGGAAAAGATTAATGATAAAAGGATCTATGTCAGTTACTCCTACAATATAAGCCAGCCCATTTATCCCTCTTGCTCCGTATAGTTTCACAACATAATTGGTAATAATAGCAAAGAAAATAAACAAGGCCCCGAAGACCAATGCAGTTTTAAACTCAAGTGGGTTAGCTTGTTTTTCAAGAGGATTTGATCCTGATTGTATTTCTTGTTTCTTGCCGGTTTTAAGAAAAACAAAGACAATGATCACCGATATAATAATAAAACAAGCAAACCATGGAAATAATGCCATGGCAACCTGCACATTAAAAAATAGTGCCACAAGGAATATTCTAAGATACATCATGGTGGTAGCCAGTAAAATAGCCGGAACGGTTTGACTATTTGCAGCAGGGTTTTCTTTGCTTTGACGAGCAAGGATAACCGTAGTAGCTGTACTGCTGTACAACCCACCTAATACTGCCGTCAAAAGAAGTCCTGCTTTAGGGAAGACAAATTTCCTGAGCAGATAGCCCAGGTAGGAAATTGCAGAAACCACAACAATGGCCAGCCACATTTTGTATGGTGAAACGTTTATTTCAGCTGATATGGGCTGGTCTGGCAATAGAGGTAAAATAACACCTGCCAGCACAAGGAATTTGGCAAGTGTGAGAAATTCATCGCTATCAAATTTTTTGGAGAATGCCAATAACATGTCTTTGATTTCTGTGAGTACCAAAAGACAAACCACTATGAGTAGTACAAGCCATGCATGTTGCGTATATATGAGCGGTGCAAGACAATATGTAATAAGACCAGAAACAATTGAAGTAATGCCAAATAGTTGTTTCAGTTTTATTTTCATGAAATAATAGATACTTAGTAGCAACGTCAATGCAAATCCTCCGAATAAAAATGGGGTAAGATCATGAGGACTTATAATATATAAAATGAAACCAAGTATACCGGTTAGTGTGAACGTCCGATCGGTACCGAATATGCTTTCAGGTTCAAGATTTATATGCAACCGCCTTTGCTCCAACCCAATAAACAGCGAAAAAATAACAACCAGGCAGAAATTGAGAAGATCAGGAGGTAAATGTTGAAGAATCATGTATTAATTCTTTTAAAAGTGAGTAAGTTACGCATCAATAGGTGGTAAATATGCGTTCCCTTTGGGGGACATTCCAAATTTAGTGTCAATATTTCTTAATACGCAATGATTTTAACGTTATTCTCTAATTCACAATCAAAATAAGGAGCATCTTTTCCTGAATAAAACACAATCATCAACGTTTGATTGAGTGAAACCAACATGATATTAGTATTCTCTAAAAATAAAACAACAATATTTAAAGATATCAGTCACTAAAATTGACTTTGAATTGTTGTAGTGATTGAAATCACAAAATCTTGTTTTTAAATTAAAATCCGTCAATTATGGATCATGAAGAATTAATAAGCAGCGCACGGCTTAGTATCTGGCTGGATCATTATGACGATATCTTTTCCGATTTTGATTCGCGCACAATAACCGAAAGAGCGCTATCTGACGATTTTATTCATGAGGCACGTAAAATGTTGAAAGAAAAACCCAATGGGCAGGTTGAACTCAAACTATTGGTACCTGAAGGATTACGCAATTCCGAAACGGAGAAAGTTGTTATTTTAAGCGTTCACAGACAATTTAACCGTTTCGCAAATGTCATCAAAATCGAAATGAAAAGAATCCGAAAACAGGGCTACCTGATGTGCTCTATTGGATTTGCACTTATGATTGCCGCCACTTATATTGGCTCATTCTCAAACAAAATGTTTTATGTCACTGCTTTACAGGTAATAATAGAACCGGCAGGCTGGTTTCTGACCTGGACAGGCTTTGATAACATATTTGCAAACATGAGAAAAAGAAGCCCCGAGCTCGATTTTAATGAAAAAATGGCTCAGTCTGAAATCATTTTCCTTTCCATCTGATAATTACTTCTCATCTGCACTCGGTCCATACATTCCAGGGATCGGAATATCCAAAAGCCTCAAGTATACACCAAGTTGGGCACGATGATGCACAAGGTGATTTAGTCCAATATTTCTAATGGCGCCAGCTTTAGGCAATGATCTCAAAACAGTCTCCCCATTTTTCATCGAGAACATTTTCATCATTTCCTCATCCGTCGTGTTTTCGAGAGATGCAATTGCTTCTGCTAATGTCTCGTCATAGTGTGAAAGAAGGGATTCTGTGGTCTTTGTTTCCGGCATAGGAGGCAATGCAGGCCCCTTACTGAAATCAACATCATCATGTTTCACAATATATGTAACCCATGAATATAGATTTGCCACATGCCTGGCGAGCTGTTCAATATTTCTTGATTTTTCGTGAGGAAGCCATGCCGGATTATTGAGCGGCACTCTTTCCAAAAGTTTGCGTGTATTAGCGCCTTCAAATTTGATTTCGTTTATAAATGCCTGTCTGAACATATGTTTTTAAATTTTAAGTTGAATAATCTTTTCAAAGATATCTGTTTTTAAATAAATGTTCTTCTTTGTCAAATCTGCAATGTTTCCAAAATATTACGAGAATTTGAATTAGCTCCTGAATTTTTTAGCAAATAATCATACCTTTGCCCCGGAGAGATGTCAGAGCGGTTTAATGAGGCGGTCTTGAAAACCGTTGAGGGTTATACCTCCGGGGGTTCGAATCCCTCTCTCTCCGCCATTGCCCGCCGAAGCTTCAGCAAAGGCGGGCTGTTATTTCACGTTCGGAGCCTTGTTTGAAATTCTATTGCGCAGGCTTCATCGGACAATGTCCGCTTTTGAAATATAACCTGGTTTTGTACCCAAATCTGTTTCATTTATTCCCTAAATAACTTTTACAAGGCGTATACCAAATATCCTGCTACGGATACCACTGGCACCTCTGCTCCACATTCTGGATGCCGAACGGCAATCGCTGGCCCAGGACTCAAAGGATCCACCTCGAAGAACATGGCTGGGCCCTGTTTTTGGACCCTTAGGATTGGTTTTCGCGTCGGCTGTATAAGCACTTATCCAATCACTGCACCAGTTCTCTACATTACCATGCATATCATACAGCCCCCAGGCATTTGGTGGAAAAGTATCCACAGGCGTTGTTCTCCACCTTCTTTGCCCCCTCAGATTTTGGTTATACGGATGTTCACCATCGTAGTTTGCCTGATCTGTAGTAATATTTTTACCGGTATTAAAAGGTGTAGTAGTCCCCGCCCTGCAAGCATACTCCCATTCTGCCTCAGTAGGCAAACGGCAATGCAGCCAGTCTGCAAAGGCTTTGGCATCATCCCAGTCAATATTTATTACAGGATGCCTCCCCCTGCCCCACCCTTCATCGCCTGGTTTTTCTCTATTGGTGGCGTCACAAAAAGCATCGTATTGATCGAAACTGATATCAAAACAACTTATTTCAAATGCTGGTAATGCCACGAGGTGTTGCGTTTCCAGTTGTTTTTGACGGCCAACTTCATCAAGGGGGCTACCCATTGCAAAAGTACCGGCCGGGATGCTTGCCCATTTAATGGTTTTTCTTACACTGTCAGCCCGGTCAGAGCGCATCGAAGCAATAGATTTTTGTTGACAGCAATTATCAGGTCCTTTGTTGCTGTCGCTGTTTAAGCTATTAAAGTCATAATCGCTTCTAACACCGCAAAGCCCCGAAAATAAAAATACTCCAATTGAAAAGCTGAGAGATGTTCTGAACATAGATATTGAAAATAACGATTCCATTCCTTCAATATATCAACGTTTTAAAAATAAATTTCGCATATTCATTTATAAAAAATTGTTATAATGAAATATAAATTTATTCCTTTTTAAAGGTGCATCAAAAGCTTCTGTAAAAATTTAAAATTTATTGTCTTTTAAATTAAGAAAGGAAAATCGCTACATTTGCTAAAACTAACACCCAATTAATATGAAAAAGAATTACCTCCGTTTTATTTTCCTTGCTTCTTTTACTTCTATTTTCTTACAAGTCAGTAAAACCGTGGCCCAGGTTGACATTACCAGTGGGCTTCTGGCAAGTTATTCATTTACCGGTGACACAAAAAGTTCAACCGGCAGTGCCTGGGACCTGACCAACAATGGTGCAACATTGACCAGTGACCGTTTTGGTGATGCTAATAGCGCTTATTATTTTGATGGATCATCATATATGCAGGGGAATTTTCCGGCTACCGGCTATGGTGGGTTAACTGTTTGCGCGTGGATCAATACGACATATACGGCCAATGATTTAGCAATTTTAGGATATCCGGCCGGAGTAATGTATATCAACCGTTTTACTCCTAAACATTTCATGGCCATGTTCGACCGCGCTTCAGGCAGCAAGTCATCAGCTTATGAAAGTGTGGCTACTGTTGAAAACGGATGGACTTTTCTTGTTGCTACAAGTGATGGCAGTGTAGCGAAACTTTATGTGAACGGAGTATATCAAAATTCAAACTCTGAAACTTTACTGAATGATGCCGGCAATGGGGAAGTGTTTGTTGGCAGTCTTTATGGGTTTACTAATATTGAATTTGTTGGTAGCATAGATGATGTAAGGTTTTACAGCAGACCTTTAGACAGCGCCGAAATTATGACTTTATATAAATTGCCTAAGTCTGCTGTAAATGAAACTCCCCATGCCAATATCAATTTTGATTTATTTCCAAATCCTGTTAATGAAGGTAAAATTACATTGCGGTCAAATGATATCAATGGGAATTGCAAATTGATCATCAGTGATATGCAAGGTAAAATTTTATATAATGAGGGATTGACTGCAACAGGTAACAGTTTAGACCAGGTTATAAATTTACAACCACTAAAAAATGGAATGTACATTGCCCAAGTGGAAACTGCATCTGGTGTCGAAAACAAAACATTTGTAGTACAGCAATAAAAAGAATATGGGCATCTCTAAAAACCTACTACTTACCTTCTCCTTGAGGAGAAGGACTAAGGTTGAGGCGACAAAAAGATAGTTTTCAGAGATGCCCAATAAAATTTCCGGTTCCAAATTAAACAGAAGCCCTCGAGGCTTTCAATCGGTTTCTTTTAATTTTTGCAGCTTCCTTTTTTCGCTTGATAATCATGCGTGCATGTGTAACGCTCCTGTTATATTCATGGCCCACGATAATAACCATAGAATTGAAATACAACCACAGCATTGTAATGATCATGGCGCCCAAAGAACCATATAACCTGCTGTAGTTGGCCCATTTGCCTACATAATAGGAATATGCGATACTTGTAAGTACAACCAGGATAGATGTTAACACGGATCCGGGGATTACATGACTTATTTTTTCTACCCGTATATCACCATACCGATAAATAATAACTGTCGCACTAAACAACAGGATAAATAACATGATCCATTGCCCGAATAATACAGCATCATAATATAAATGAGAATGAACACCTTCAGATCCTGAAATAATAGTAAGGAGGTACTTGGCCAATACAAAAAGAGCCATCCCCATGAGCAATCCGGTGCCAAGTACGATTGTTAAATATATCGAAACCAGTTTTTGGCTCAAATAGCTCCTGGGATCCATTTTATGAAATGCCTGCATTAAAGAATAAACACCGTTAGAGGCAAAATATAGGGATACAATGATACCTATTGATAACAATTTGGCGCTGCGCGTCTGCATGATCTCACTCAGATTATCCGCAACAATATTGAATGCCGAACCAGGCATGATTGTTTTAAGGAAAATCAGGATCTCAGCATGAAGCCCCTGAACCGGGATAATGGGAATAAGGGTAAACAAAAAAATAAAAGCCGGGAAAAGCGAAAGAAACAAATTGAATGCAATAGAAGAAGCCCTAAGACTGATGGGTTCTTTTTTAAGGTTCCTGAAGAAAAATAACCCGATCCAGTACAGTGGCAATCCGCCGGTAAATGGGAATTTCACAATTTTTGTCCAGCTCAATAACTTAGAACCGATCTTTAAAACCAGCTTTTTAATTAACTTATAGGTCTTATTATTAATCATATAAAAAACGGACTTAGTTTTTCTACCAGTTCCTCGGGTGCACGGCATGGTTTCCGACGTTCCCAATCAAAAAATATTAATGTTGTTTTACCGTAATTAATAATATCATTATTCGCGTTTGTTATTTCATAGCTGAAAAAGGCACGAACTTTGGGCAATTCCGTAATTGTAGTAGTCACTTTCAAAACATCATCATAATAAGCCGGTTTTACAAAAGTACTCTGCATATCAAGAACTGGCATCATAATACCCCTGTCTTCCAGTTCCTTATAACTTAGTCCGAGACTCCGGATCGCCTCCACCCTCCCTACTTCGTAATACTGGGCATAATTGCCATAATACAAGTAACCCATTTTATCGGTTTCCCCATATCTGACTCTTATTTCTACAGAATTACTATACATATACAATTATGAATTACGAATTACGCACGATATCCCGGTCATAATTATTTTTTAATATTTTAATTTTCAATATTTTAATCTTTTAATTTAATCAAACTCCAGCTTTATTTAACAATTCCAGCTGCGCTTTGGCTTCTTCACTTTCAGGATTTCTTTTCAATATTTTTGATATCTCTTGTCGTGCTTCTTTAAACTTATTCACGGCAATATAATACTTTACCATGTTTATATGCCCCGGTTCGTAGTCAGGGTCAAGAGCAAAGGTCTCATCAAGGCTTTTCCTGGCATCATCAAATCGGTTGGAAGCCAGGTCAACAAATGCAATCATGTTCCATGCTGCTATTGTTTTTGGGTTTTCATGAACTACAAAATTAAGCTCAGATTTTGCGGCGTCGAAATTCCTCGCGTATGTATAAGCTGTTGCAAGCTTCACGTGGTATTCCAGATTATCAGGCTGAAGATCACATGATTTTTTGAAATAAAGAACGGCCTGCTGCAATTGTCTCAGGTTAAAATAAGACTGGCCCACCTGGTAATTGCTCACAGCATCCTGCAATGCAACGGTTGAATGAGAAATTGTGTTCAGCACCATTTGAAAATTATTTTTTTGATAATAAAAATAAATATAATCCGCCGGGTATTTTTCTGGAGAAAATGATTTTAAATATTTGAATGCAGAATCCAGATTTTCAGAACGATGTTCAAATTTTTCATAAAAATACATATAGGCTCTGGCCATTGTGAGACTGTCAGGGTGTTTCTCGTTAATGCATGATAATCCAAGGAATTTTCCGATGCCAACCGCTCCGTTGTCCTTTTGTGGATGTACTACCCTTATATCATGATCTGTAATAGTAACATGCGGAATATCAATGGCTGAGGAACGTGGCATATGACAGGTAATACAATTGCTGCCAGAGGTTTGCAGTACCTTGGGATCATTGTGATGAGTATTGATATGGCAGCCTTTGCATTTATCCAGGAAATACTGTTCCGGTGTATATTTTACACTTATATGAGGATTATGACACGTCATACAATTCAATCTGTCCTCCTGTTCTTTATTTTGTGTTTTCAAAAAGCATTGGCTTTTCTGAAGCCGTTCGGCCTGGGAAGCCATTAGAAATCCGTGTTCCTGGTTTTGATATACCGGCAAAAACTCATCCATTACTGTGCTCAACTTCATTCCCGGCCTGAAATCAAAAAAAGTTTTGCCTGGTTTTAATACGGCATCTCCCTGTAAATGGCAACGCTGGCAAACATCAATCTGGAGATCATAAGGTAGTTTTTTGGGATTCACAATCGTGTAATCAGGTCCTTTTGAAGTATCTGCGATCAATCCGGCAAGTTTGTTTTTTACATGCAAAGAACCAGGACCATGACAACGCTCACAGCCAATCCCGTCGGGAACAAAACTGTATTTATTTACCGATCCGGATACAAAACCGGGAAGGGTATTATGACAGCTCATACATTCGATTCCTATCTCTCTACTGAAACGGCTGTTCTGACCATTTTCAAATCCTGGTGGGAAATCCCAATCGCCCTTTTGTGTATAAAATGTGAAAGGAGCCTGGTAAAGATACCCGTTCTCATTGATAATATGCGAATTGGTATGATGCCCACTGCCAATGATATAATTAATCTTTTCTGTCCGTGCATAAACAGTATCACTGTTGTTCAATCTATATTCTTTCACAAACAACAGGCTGTCTTTAAGATAAGGCAGGTAATAAAGATCTTTATATTTGTCATACAGCGGTGCATTATGATGAAAATTACCTGCTGTTCTTTGGGCAGTCGCAGGTCCGAAAGATTTGCCCATCCCTGTTTTAATGAAACTCTGGTATATCGCTTCATGACAGCTTCGGCAGGTCTTCATCCCCACATACTGTGCATCAGCACCGAGGTTTTGCCATTTAGAGGCTTCGCCATTATTTTCTGGCGACGTTTTGCCTCCAAATCTGCTGCATTGCAGACAAATAGAAATAGCAGTTATGGTCAGAATAATAGAGCCGAAGAAAGTGACTTTTTTTTTAAGCATATCCGGCTGTAAAGTTAAGGCGAATATGAATTACGAACACGAAGTCTCGCGATAGCAATTTCAAATTACGAATTACGATTTCATATCCCTGTATAATTAAAAGGACTAACCTTTTTTAATTCATCTTTAAGATTATCAGCCACATCCAGGCTTTCAATGAAAGAATCAAATACATTTTTATCGAGATTGTGCTTGCCCCTGGTAAACTGCTTCAGTTTGTCGTACGGATTAGGATATCCTTCGCGCCGCAATATGGTCTGAATGGCTTCTGCCACAACCGCCCAGTTCTCTTCGAGATCCTGGTTTATTTTATCCCTGTTTACAATGAGTTTGCCAAGACCTTTCAGAATTGAACTATAGGCAACCAGGCCATGCGCCAGTGGTACGCCTACATTTCGCATCACTGTTGAATCAGTCAGATCTCTCTGCAAACGACTCACAGGCAGCTTATTGCTTAAAAAATCAAGAATAGCATTGGCATAAGCAAGATTACCCTCAGCATTTTCAAAATCAATCGGGTTTACCTTATGTGGCATGGCAGAAGAACCCACTTCGTCTGCTTTTACAACCTGTTTGAAATAATCCATGGATACATAGGTCCAGATATCGCGACAGAGATCAATAAAAATGACATGAATGCGTCTCATATTGTCAAATAGTTCCGCAAGTTCATCATAATGATCAATTTGCGTTGTATGCTGGTTTCTATTCAACTCAAGGTCATCCTTTAAAAAATCATTGGCAAACACATCCCATTTAATATCGGGATAAGCTATATGGTGGGCATTAAAATTCCCGGTTGCACCACCAAATTTTCCGAAATATTTCCTTGTTTTCAACTGTGAAAGCTGTTTGCCAATTCTATCAGTATAAACCATAAACTCTTTCCCCAGCCGGGTGGGTGATGCCGGTTGACCATGTGTGCGGGCCAATAAAGGGATTTCGGCCCATTCTTTACTGAAACCCGTTATCATTTGTTGAATTTTTTCAAGTTCGGGAATGATTTCGTTACGGATGCCTTCTTTTAAAGAAATCGGAACTGCGGTATTATTGATATCCTGCGAAGTGAGTCCGAAATGAATAAATTCTTTAAAAAGACCAATACCCAGTATGTCAAATTTTTCACGAAGAAAATATTCAACAGCCTTTACATCATGATTCGTTGTTTTTTCAAACGCCTTTATTTTTGCGGCATCTTCTTCGGTGAAACTCAGGTATATATTGTCAAGTTTCGGGATACTGTCAATCGGGAAGGAAGCCAGTTGGGGCAATGGGATGCGGCATAAAGCCAGGAAGTACTTTATCTCTACCTGAACGCGGTAGCGGATAAGTCCGTATTCAGAAAAATAAGAGGAAAGCGGTCCGGTTTTGCTGCTATACCTACCATCAATAGGTGAAATTGCCATCAGATTTGAATAGTCCATATCCGCAAAGTTCTCAAAATTATCCCAGTCTATGGCGTAATGCTGTGAAACCATTTAAAAAAGTTGCCATTTGGAGATACCTCGTATCGAATATTTGCTATATTTGGTTTTTAAAACAACTCATTATGAAACATTTCAACCTAAGTTCCCTGTTGTTTTCAATATTAATTTTAACGGGTTCCGGATTTTTATTTTCAACCCGCGCACAAGTCATCAAACCTTCCGCACAGCAGCTCATTAATCATAATAACTGGAGCTTTGTGGAAAATAAAGGACAACTCGCAGATGCCAATGGACAAAGCCATGCTGATATCAAATACTACAGTCATGATGGCGGGCCTGAAATTTATTGCAGACCGGGAATGATCAGTTTTGTTTTCAAAAAATTTGTGGATGCCAACGGACAGGATGTTGATCCGATACAAATGCCACAAAACCCTCAGAATGCCCTGGAGCGGAGACGATGGATGGAAGATATGGTTTCAAATGGAAAATTAAAAACTGTGACGAGCCGTACGGATATGGTTCTTGAAAATGCAGACCTGAGTGCATTGATTACCGGACAGGACCAGCAAGCCTATTACGAGAATTATTATACGTCTTATACACCAGAATCAGGTATTAACAAGGTACATACTTATAAGACAATTGTTTACCAGAATATCTACCCTTATATCGATTTGCAGTTGCATGCGATTAGCGGTGCTGTAGAATATGAATTTGTGGTTCGCCCCGGTGGTAAAGTGAACGATATTCAGTTGCAGTGGAACGGGCTACAAACCCTGGAAAGCCTGGCTGATGGAGGGCTGCATTATGTGAACGAAATGATTGACATGACCGACAGCAAACCGGTTTCTTATCTTCCCGGCAAAACAATTATCCCGAGCAGTTTTGTGAAAAGCAATAATACGGTTTCATTCCGGGTTACTGAATACGATCATAGCCAAACACTTACCATAGACCCAACCCTGAGCTGGGGCACCTACCTGGGCGGAGGAACAAGAAATTATGGCGAAGCAGTATGGACAGATAATAGCGGGAATGTATTAATGTGTGGCCCATCAACATCTCCGACATCAAACATTTCCACATCGGGTGCTTTCCAAACAAGTTATGGAACTTATGATGCCTTTCTGGCTAAATTTTCTTCAGGCGGTGGACTGCAATGGTGTACCTATTATGGCGGCAATGGATATAATGATGGGTGGGGATTGAGTAACGATATACTAGGGAATATCTACATGACCGGTGCAACCTCAAGCACTTCAGGCATAGCGACTTCCGGCGCATATCAATCTTTAATAGGAGGAAGTGGCTCTGCCAGTTATAATGGTTATGTTGTAAAATTCAGATATGATGGTTCAAGAATCTGGGCCACCTATTATGGTGGAACCGGAAATGACCAGTCATTATTTCTCGCGACTGATCTTTCAGCAAATGTATTCATTACAGCATGGGTCAGCAGCAGTTCCGGAATTGCAACTACCGGTGCGTACCAGACGTCATACGGCGGAAGCCAGGATGCCGGGCTTGCCAAATATGATTCTTCCGGGCAATTGAAATGGAGTACCTATTATGGAGGCAGTGGAACCGAAAGTCCAAATAATCTTGCTACGGATCATAATGGGAATGTCATAATGGTGGGTGGCACGTCCAGCAGCAGCGCCATTGCTACTGCTAATGCTTGGCAACCAAAATTTGGAGGCAATAATGATGGGTTTGTCGCCAGTTTCTCTCCATCAGGCAGCCTGAACTGGGCTACCTATCAGGGAGGTACTGCTTATGAATTCACATGGGGTGACGTTACGGATCAGTTTGGCAATATATATGTGAATGGACAGACAGCAAGCAGTAAAGGAATAACATCAAATATACCGTATCAGCCCACGCTAAATGGTTCAACCAATTCCTTTTTATCGAAATTTTCACCCACGGGTACCATGATATGGAGTACGTACTACGGCGGTGGCGGAACAGACGTGGGGCTTAACCTGGCAACGGATCCAACGGGAAGTATTTTTGTCACAGGATATACAAACAGCACTACAGGAATCGCCACCCCCAAAGCCTATTTAACTTCTTTGGCAGGAACACAAAATGCTTTTTTAAGCAAATTTTCCCCAGCAGGCAATCTTATGTACGGTTCTTATTATGGCGGTTCTGGCACAGATGTTGGCTACGATATTCATGCTGACGCCAATGGCAATACTTATATTTCAGGAAATACAACCAGTACTTCGGGTATAGCTACCTCCGGCGGCTATAGCTCCGGTTACTCTTCGGGCAATAATGATGCTTTTCTGGCCGGGTTCTATTTTAAAAGCTTAGCCAACGATGCCGGAATAGCCATTATGCCATCGGGGTCCTGTGCAGGAAAACAATCCATCACGGCCATGCTTGAAAATTTTGGGACAAAGAATTTAACTTCTGCCACCATTGGCTGGTCTCTGAACGGTAAGGTTCAAACTCCGATCAGCTGGTCAGGGACATTATCACCTGACAGCATTGTACCAGTTAAACTGGCTACGCTTACCTTTGCAGGGGGCACCGATACCTTTAAAGTATGGACTTCAAAACCAAACGGGGTTGTTGATTCCATGCCGACAAATGATACTTTAATTACCAAGGTAATTTTTGTGGCTTATCCTAAAGTGGACGCGGGAGGACCTAAAACAGTTTGCTCCGGGAATAGCGTGTTGCTCGGCCCAAGCAGTGTTCCTACAGGCGTATCATTCAGCTGGACATCCGATTCTGCCGGATTTAGTTCGAACTCAGCCAATCCGTCGGTAACTCCGAAGAGTTCAAGAAAATATTATCTTACGGAAACAACATTTTCAGGAGGTTGTGCCGCAAAAGATTCTGCCTTTGTAACCGTTGGCCAGATTCCTACGCCCAAATCAGGGGGTAAAGATACTATATGCTACGGTGCCAGTTTTACCCTTGGCTTAAAACCATTCCCCGGCCATTTATATTCCTGGTCATCTGTGCCGGGCACTTTTACGGCTGGTATCAGCAATCCTACTGTGAGCCCAAAAGTATCAACCGTATATTATGAAACAGAAATAGACAGTGCAACCGGATGTCTTGGTTATGGCCACACAACGATCTATGTAAACCCTGAAGCCAGGTCAAGCGCAGGAGGCAACCAGAAAATATGTCCGAATGGATCAGTCGGCATTGGTATAAGTGCTGTTTCGGGTCATTTATATAGCTGGACTTCATCACCGTCAGGATTTACCAGTACCAAGAGCAACCCCACAGTGAGTCCAATTGTTGTCACAAGCTATTATTTTTCTGATCAGACAACATCTACGGGATGTATCGCCGGAGATACCGTCACCGTCAGCTTTAACCCATTACCTGCGGCAGCCACAGGGCCTAATCAGACTGTATGTGCCGGAACCAATGTATCTATCGGATCGAAAGCAGTGACTGGCGATATCTATTCCTGGAAATCAAAACCTGCAGGATACACCGGAACTTCCAGCAACCCGACAGTGATTCCAACAGGAACTGCTGATTACATACTTACTGAAACCATTACGGCCACCGGATGCACAAAAACGGATACCGTCATTATTACCACCAATCCTCAGCCGGTTGCCTATAACGGTGGAACGCAGAATATCTGCCTTGGGAATATTGTACAATTGGGTACAAATGCAACTACGGGGCATACTTATTCATGGTCATCTGTTCCCAAAGGATTTAGCTCAAACAGCAGCTATCCTACAACAATTCCTTTGGTAAGCACTAAATATTATCTGTTGGAAACCATATCAGCCACAGGCTGTTCCAGAAAAGATTCTGTCATCGTGGTAGTAAATTCCGTTTCAGCCAATGCCGGAACCGATAAAGCCATTTGCCAGGGCACAACTGATACGCTGGGCTCCAAACCTGTTACGGGCAAAAGTTATTCCTGGTCTTCAAACCCACCAGGATTTACAAATGCAACAGGTAATCCTGTCGTAAGTCCATCTAAAACCACAATATATTATCTGCAGGTTACTGACAATGCATCCAACTGTATTGCAAACGACACAGTCGTAATATTCGTAAATCCAGTCCCTCCAGCTTTAACAGGGCCTTCAAAGTCAATCTGTGCAGGCTCAAGCATTAATATCGGGGACACCTCTTCTGCACCTGATTCATTCTCATGGGTTTCCATACCCCCGGGTTTTATATCAAACTCAGACAATCCACAGGTAAACCCAACACAGACAACCATTTATTACCTTACTGAAACAAATAATGCAACAGGTTGCTCCAAAACAAATTCCGTAAAAATAACCACTGTGCCATTGCCTAATGCAAATTGGAAAGCAACATTTTCAGGCAAAACCACTTACTTGCATGCCCAGGACAGCAGTCTGAATTACAAAGCTTATTACTGGAATCTCGGCGATGGTGACACGGCTTCAGGGCACTTGGCGAAGCACATCTATGCGCATAATAACCCATATTCGGTAAAACTCACAGTAACAAGCACTAACGGTTGCTCATTTGCTATGGATTCTACAATAAATGTAACAGTCTCTGGTATTGAGGAGAGCCCGGAAAATGATTTCAATATCGAACTTTTCCCAAATCCATTTCAATCAACAACCTCCGTTCAATATAGTCTTGTAAATACAGGAAAAATAAGGATTGTCCTATTTGATTTAACGGGAAGGCAGATTGGAATAATTGCCGATGAAACGGATGTTGCCGGGAATTATAAAATTGAAATTGATGCAGAAAAATATCATTTAACCCAGGGAATGTACCTGCTGCAATTTATTAAAGATGACCAATTTGTATCAAAGCACCTGGTTAAGATGTAAGACAAATCCGATTTTCAGTAGATAAAGGGAACGCTCATTGATTTTGAATCAATGAGCATTTTTTTATTACTTATTTTTCAAACCTTAAAATCAACCAGTTTCACGAATTTTTGTACCCGTTCCGTAATCTCAGGGCCGGTTAATTCTTCCAGTCTTTTGGTGCCAAATTTTTCTACGCAAAATGAAGCTGCTGCGCTGCCGTAAATAACAGCCCTCTTCATATTCTCAAAAGTGATATCACCTGTATGAGCGATATAACCCATAAAGCCGCCCGCAAATGTATCACCGGCTCCGGTTGGGTCGAAAACCTCTTCCAGAGGCAGTGCAGGGGCAAAGAATATTTCGTCTTTATGGAATAAAAGAGCACCATGTTCCCCTTTTTTGATGATCAGGAATTTCGGCCCCATTTCTCTTATCAATCGTGCTGCTTTCACCAGGGAATACTGACCGGAAAGTTGGCGGGCTTCTTCATCATTAATAATCAGAAGATCTATTTCTTTTAAAGTATTTTTGAGTGCATCCAGGGCAATGTCCATCCAGAAATTCATAGTATCCATGGCTACCAGTTTCGGGCGTTTGGTAGTTTGTGCAATTACGGATAACTGGACATCCGGACTCAGGTTGCCAAGGAATAAAAAATCTGTATTCTTAAAACTTTCCGGGAGTACCGGGTTAAAATCTCCCAACACATTCAATTCGGTTACCAATGTATCTCTTGAATTGAGATCATTATGATATCTGCCATGCCAGAAAAAGCTTTTCCGGCCTTTTTTTATGTCTACGCCTTCAAGATTGATATTCTTTTCCCGAAGCATTGCCATAGCGTCTTCAGGGAAATCTTCTCCAACAACTGAAACCACTTTTATGTCAGAAGCAAAATAGGAAGCCGATATACTGCTATAAGTTGCAGAACCCCCTATTACCCTTCCCGAATTTCCAAAAGGCGAATCTATTTCATCGAATGCCATGGAACCAACTATAACAAGACTCATAATTTTAATTTTGCGGCAAAACTAAGCTTAAAATTCAATTAGGAGCGCCGGAACTGGAATTATGAATCAATTGGTTTAGTTAAGGTGGTCGGTGAGGACACCGACCACGGACAAGGTGGTCGGTGAGGACATCGACCACGGACAGTCGGTGAGGGCACCGACCACGGACAATTTTAATTTTGCGGCAAAACTGAGCTTAAATTCAATTACGAATTTTGAATTACGAACCCCAAGGCTCGCGATAGCAATTATGAATTTTATCGAGGAACCTAGTTTTTGAGGAGATTGAGTAAATATTGACCGTACCCGCTTTTCAGAAGAGCCCCGGCAATATTCCTGAGTTTTTCCTCGTCTATAAATCCTTGCCGGTATGCAATTTCCTCAATACAACCGATTTTTAGTCCCTGGCGGTTCTCTATAACCTGTACATACTGGCTTGCCTGCATCAATGATTCAAAAGTTCCTGTATCAAGCCAGGCAGTACCTCTGGAGAGAATTTTAACATTGAGTCTTTCTCTTTCAAGATAGATCCGATTCACATCTGTAATTTCATATTCTCCTCTTGCAGATGGCGATAAATTTGCGGCAATCTCCACAACATCATTGTCATAAAAGTATAATCCCGGAACAGCATAAGAAGATTTAGGCTCTTTTGGCTTTTCCTCAATACTTATTGCCTTCATATCTGTATCAAATTCCACAACACCATAACGTTCCGGATCGCCAACCGGGTATGCAAAAATGATCCCACCTTCAGGATCAATACATTGCCGGAGGGAGCCGCCCAGGGCTTCCCCGAAAAAAATATTATCACCCAAAACGAGTGCCACGCTATCCTTTCCGATAAAATCCTTCCCTATTACAAAAGCCTGTGCAAGGCCATTTGGCACGGCCTGTTCCGCATATTCAAAATGACAGCCGATCTGGGAACCATCTCCAAGCAGACGTTTGAAATTCGGCAGATCCATAGGCGTTGAAATAATCAGTACATCCTTAATACCAGCCATCATTAAAACGGACAGGGGATAATAGATCATCGGTTTATCATAAACAGGCATCATTTGCTTGCTCATGGCAATGGTAAGTGGATGTAACCGAGTACCGGATCCCCCGGCCAGAATAATACCTTTCATAGATTTAATATATGGTGCAAAGAACGATAAGTTTTTTTACAAAAAAAGACTGGAGAAAAATGGATTGATGTACTTTTTATATCAATAAAAGATAATAATGAGGCTCTCTATCTCTGCCGGTTGATCTGATAAGCCCAAATTTACATTTTAATAATGTCAAGAAAAATAATCCGGATACCGACAATTCCTAAGGCAATAGCAGCTCCCTTAATAATAAAACTGCCGTGAACTTTTTTAGATAATCGGGCCCCGATTTTGGCCCCGAAAAAAACGCCGAAGCTGATAAAAATAGTTTGCCATACCACTGTATCAAGGGTACCATCAATAATATGTTCAATAGTGCCTGCCAGGGCAGAAACTGCAAGGGTAAAATGGGATGTAGCTGTGGCAATATGCACAGGAAAATTCAGGAAACCCACTAATACAGGAACATGAATAATGCCACCGCCGATGCCAAAAAAACTGGATATATAGCCTATAAAAAGACTTGCCAGTATTCCCTTCCACATGTCAAACCGGAAATAATGTTCTGTACCATCACTTTCAATAATATGCCGCTTTATGGCTCCATGGGTTTCGGCAAGCTGCTCCCCCATTTGTGAGGACCTGAAAAATAAAAATACGGAAATAAGGATCATCAGGCTTCCAAAGATGGGATCAAAAACCTGTTTAGGCATAAACTGTGTTGTATGTGCCCCGATGATAGCGCCCGGAATGGTGGCAATTGCAAAGACGATTCCTGATCTGATATCCACCCGTTTCATTTTTAAATAGGCGGTAGTACCTGAAAACGCATTCACAAAAACAACAGCCAGTGATACGCTGGTAATGATTTCACGATTTTTATCGGGCCATAATAGAATCAATACCGGCATGAGAATAAAACCACCACCTGCACCGATTAATGTACCGATAATGCCGGCTGCAAAACCAATGATAACCAGCAATATGTCTAAATATTCAAAGTGCATATCTTATTTCCGGATAAAATCAACCCTGAAATCATCCAGGAAAAACCTGTTCTTACTATCACCATTGTATACAAAGAACGACATAACATCCCCGGCTTTTAAATTCTTTGCAAGTGGCAAGTGAAAAACCGCGCGGGTCCAGGTACCACTTTCATTTACAAAACGGCGGAACTGCATGTCATCCCAGGATATCATTTTGTCGTTTCTATCCACCCTGATAACAAGGCGTGTGTTTTCAGGCTGCGGGCCAAAAAACCAAACACTTTCCTGGACTATTGAGTCATTTTTTAATATATAATCTGTGAGTGTATATTTAAAAGCCGGACTGAAAATATGTTTGTCATCTATGATATAAGAATAAGTACCCGTTCTGGAAAAATAGCTTGTTCGGTTATCATCGCTGTTCCAGGTCCCGGGTTCTTCAAATCCATTTGTAAAGCTCTGTTCTATACCGTTTTCAACGATAGTTTGCTGCTGATAATAGTTTTTTTCATTAAGCCAGTGCTGGTATGCCTTACCAGTTTGCAGAAAAACCCGCCAGTACAACGTCTCATTCATGTTATCCCATGTAATTATTTCCTTTCTGTACTGATAAGCCTGAACCTGGGCTACAAATAAGCCAATAATACAAACAACAGAAAATGCAATCCTGAGATAAGCTGATTTTATCTTATCAAAAGCATAAGCAAAGCCAATGGCGACAACAAACAAATAATCAATAAAAACCCTGGAACCAAAACGCCATCCATAATCAGGTGTCCACCAGCAGGAAAGAACATAAATAACGAAAAACATAAAAGTCAGGATTGAAAACATCCGAAACGGGCTTTTGTATAACAACGTAAGCATGCAAATCCCTATAAAAGCCAGAGGAGACCATAGAAACCAACCGCTGCGATAGCTGAAAAGAATATGATAAATTTTAGGATTGGTCCATTCCATTACCTCTTTACCATAGCTGTATGCATAGAAATGGCCTGTTTGCCAGTACCATAGCTCACATTGAATCAAAACGGGAATGGCTGCCAGCAACATACCACCTACCAGGAATTTGGGACTTTTTAAAATTTTAATAATTCCTGATTTTAACTCCGACCAGCTGCCTGCAATAAATGGGATAAAAAACACAATGATAAGATTGGTAGGCCTGACAATAAAAATAAGCCCCAATACAAACAAAGAAATTAAAATCCATTTTTTCGAATCATCATAAAATACCCTTTGCATTCCATATATAAATATGCACATCAGGCTTAGGTTGTAGATATGCGTCATGCATTGCTCATACACGGCATAATGATAACAATTGGTACCGAATAAAATGAGCAGCATGGCCAGCCAGGCATGAAACGGCTTTATTTTTAACCTGATTAAAAAATACATGAGCGCCTGCATACCCATGAACAGGTAAAACAGGCTTCCTAAAATAAAAAACTGCTGATAAAGCGGCGCATAACCATCCGTTGGCAAGCCACAAATATGTGAAATAGCATGGGCGGCCAGGAAAAACGGGAGCTGCAAAATGGCAAGCCCGGCATAGTATTTATCAAGATATTTCCCGTTCTGGTAAGCCCTGAATTCAGCAAAATCCTCCGGCAGATCATATTTGCCTTCATAGTAATACAGGAAATTCATCTGGTTGTCATTATACACAAAAACAGCCGGCAGATAGGCATAATAGCCTTTGCCATCTGCCCTTATCACCTGGTTTTTCGGGGTTATGACGCCATAATGCCTGAAGGCGACAAAACCCATAAAAAGGATAAATAAAAGTACCCCGTATTTTCTGAAAAACTCCTGCATGAGCGGCAAAAGTACAAAATGCGTATTCTATAAACAGGAAAGTTTTGATTTCGAATTTAAAATCAATGTCGGTTAGTTAAGGTAGTCGGTGAGGACACCGACCACGGATAAATTTTAATAAAAAATCGATTCCATCTGAATGATCTTCTTTACAATCAACGTATCATCTAACTGGAAAAGCACAAAATACATCCCCGGGCGGGTCTCCCAAAGGGGTGCATTGAACTCAGTATCATATTCACCGGGAGCAAGCTGTTTGTCAACCAAAGTGCCGATCTGCCTCCCGATTTCATCTGTGAGCGATATTTTTACATGGCCGGGTTTAAGCAACAAATAATTGATATCTGTTTGAAGGCTAAATGGATTTGGGAAGATATTGAGCGAAAAAGGTTCATTGATAATAATAGTGTCGGTAATGGTTGATTCACATTTTAAATCTGTATCAGATACTGCCGTTAGCGTAACTATATAGGTTCCATTGCCTGGAAAAGTATGGGATATGGAACTATCATTTTTGATTAAAGATATGTGCTGAGAATCACCAAAATCAAAACTATAACTCACATTTTTTGATCTTTTCACGGAGAACTGGTAATCAAAACCTCTCAGGTATTTGTAAGCAAATGCAGCAATGGGCCGTTGCTCAACAAAACAATAAACGGCTTTTCCAGAATCCGTGCATCCTGTTGCTGATATGGTTTCTTTTAGATCGTATGTCGTGGTCAGTTTTGGAATATCTATCGGTTTGCTAAGATCGGAAATAAAGCCTCGCGGCAGGGAAGTCCATGAATAAATATAGCCTGCGATAGGAGGGAAGCCGAACTGGATTTCCGTGCCCACACAAACGGAATCTGTTCCTTGAAATTTTACGTCTGGAGTAGGGTTCACTGTGATGTTTGCAGAATCTTTGGTGACACAGCCATTAGGCCCTGTAACTTCCTGAAGGATTTTGTAGCTTCCCGCCGAAGAGTAAACTACTGTAGGAGAAGAAACTGATGCATTTGTGCCATTGCCGAAATCATAATAGGTTTTGGTAATGGTCCCAGTAGCATTTGATGTTAATTTTACAATTAAAGGTTGACAGCCAACACTATCAGAAACTCTAAAACCGGGTTTGGGGGCGGGTAAAATATTGAGGACCATCGTTGTATCAGCTGTGCAAACCCCGATGGTATTTGAAAGTTTTACTGTATAAGTCCCTGTACTGCTATAAATATGCTCGGGTGCAGGCTGTGCAGAAGAATCAACGCTAGAAGCAAGATCGCCAAAATCCCAATGCCAACTTTCACCCGAAGTGTCAGTCTGGTTTTGGCTTGTGAACACGATATGATTGTACTGGCAAAAACTGCCTTGTGAGACAGAAAAATGCGCTATCGGTTTTGTGTTATATAATATCGTATCTGAGTACCATTTTTTATACCCGGCTTTGCTCATTCCCTGTAAGGTGACAATATACTTCCCGCTCTTTTTGAAGCTATATTTTATGTTTGCACCAGTTACACTATCAATTGTATTGCCATTGATATCCTGCATATACCATGTGTACTTTGTAAAAAGGGAATCTGATTTTGCATTGAAATTAAGTAGACCGCATTGGCCTGAATGGACATAACTTAGAGGGGAATAACCTGAAATGGTTAGCGGGAACCCTCCACTATAGCTTTCGCTCCCCATGGCAGAATTATCACACAAATATAAGGGACCACTTAAATTAAGATTACACGCCTTCCCAACCCTATCAGGATAATTAAGAATCCCAAGATTGTTTAGGCTTGAATTTTGACCAATCTTAAAAAAAGCCAAATAAATTTTGCCATTCGGTCCTTCCTTTATATCTGCAATTGAACTAATGGAATCCCCAATTGAAGAATCACCTAAATAAATTTTAAATAAAGAAGCCTTTATGTCTGTCGCGTAGCGCTGAAACTGATAAACAATATCATCAGGGTAAGGCGTTTTAAATGTTGGGGCAGGAGGGTCATGAGCAATGTACAATAGTGAGTCGTTTGCTGAAAAAGCACAACCATAAAATTCGCCAAAGTATTGAATACCGGGAGCAACTGAATCAGAAGTCAAAAGTCGCTGATTGCTGAACTGTCCTGTTGTATTGTTAAAGTCATAGGCATAAACTGTTGAAAAAGAATAATAAACCGGACTTGGAGTTTCAATTGAACAGGTCGTAACAACCATCCGGCCATCATGTGAGGGTCTGATGGCATATTGACCATAAGATCGCACCGGATCTAAGGTTTTTTCATTGCTTAATTTCTCATACATATATGATTTTGCAGGTTTTCCTATTCCATTACTATCTACTGGAAAGGCATAAATACTATCTAAGTTTTTTGTAAAAAGCCAGAATCCTCCACCATGCTTATAAGTTGCACTTAAAGTATAAAAAACTCCTTTGTACAAAGTGTCAGGTCTGCTCTTTTCCACATCACCAAATCCATTGTTTAGGCGAATGTCAACCACATTGTATAGTAAAAGATGAAATTGAGAAGTTAGATTATTTATACCAAAAATGTAGTATTCGAAATTGTTTTTTGGAATTATGATCACATTATAATATTCCATTGGGTATGTGCTCTTAAAATAAGGCATTGTATCATTTTTTCGATCATATACAATGTTACCGTCACAATAAAAAAGAAGTTTGCCACTGCTGTCACAAATAGTGGAACCCATAGCGCCTGATGATAATCCAGGTTTAGGCGTTTGGGAATTAAAATCAAGGGAATGGAAATTCCAAGTCCAATAATTATCAAGTTGCGCTTGAGCAGTTAGAGATTTAAAAATGAATAAAACATACAATAAAGGCCATATATACTTGAAAACAAACAGAGTCACTCTAAAGTGACTCTGTTGATTAAATTGATATTTTTTTAGGGTCATGGGGTATATCCTAATGGCTTACCTCAAATTTACCCGTTTTCTCCGTATTTCCATTCATGGTTAACTGATAAATATATATGCCTGGTGCATATTCTGCAGTATTTACGATTAATTTTTGGCCCATATTACCCCGCCCTCGCTCGCGTCCCGCGAGTGTGAGTATCCCCGGCCTCTGGCCTATTGTTAAATATAATTCTTTCATATTCTCAATGTTATCAATGGACTATCTGGACAGGCACTGGAGTAAAAATATGATTCAGGGGTTGTTACTATCCTTGCACGGACAGGGTTGTAATGTGTATAGTCAATTTTTTGCATAATAACTTCGGGAGTGAACAACTCTAAAGGCGCATTCGTGTATTGCCAAAAATGATGATCAGAATATTGTTTACTGGATTTTGCAAAATATTCAAAAAGGTATAGCAGCCATTCTTTGCGGCTTTCCTGTGGATTGTCAGCAATCTGTTTCAATATTTGTTTGCTCGAGAAACTTTTAAACCTTCCAAGCATTTCGGTAAGTGTTTTTTCATGGTCTCTTCTTGCCACCAAATGCAAATGGTTTGTCATAATAACATAAGCATAAATCTCAAGCCCTTCGTTGTTTTGGCAGTATTGCAGGTTTTCTACGATTATATCTTTGTATATATCCCTTGTAAATACATCAACCCATCCAGCAACTGTTAGTGTTACAAAATAAAGGTTGCCAGGCCATGTTTTTCTAAATTCAGACATGGGCCAAATATAGTGGTTTTATATATTTAATCGGCCAGAGGCCGGGGATACTCACACTCGCGGGACGCGAGCGAGGGCGAGGGTCTCACCTGGCAGCGAATCAAAAGGCATTGATATAAGGCAATTGTCTGAGGGTACTTATATTATTGAGATTACTTGCCCTGGAAACACTGAAAAGTATAATTTTGTAAAACAATGATTAAGACGGCTTTCTCTTTTTACTATTCTAACACCTCCAAATGTCATTCAGGATTCGTGAAGAATTTGATTGAAGCCGATATATTTATATGCGAATTAGATTCAGATATAGCTCCCAAGCGTCGGGATCGATGTGACAATAAGATGGCTCGCAGAGAAAAAGAGGAAAGCCGAAATAATATGAATTTTAAACCTCGCAGGTTTTTAAAACCTGCGAGGTTTTCCTTATCTGATTTTTCATTTCTACGAAATGGCAATGGGGCGTTTAAAGTCGTTTTCTTGTTGGCATTTTTTATGCTTTTCTTTTTACAGAGAATTGCCGCCCAAAATGAGTGGCTTTTCAATAAATATCCCGGTAAATTAGTCAGTGTTATGGACGAAACCTATGATGGGGGTATCCTCGTCCAAATTTTCGGCGACACGAGCAATACCCCTGTATATCTTATAAAGTATTCGACGGAAAGAAAAGTTCTTTGGGAAAAGACATTGAATAATATATCATTTATACAAAGCATTGTCAACACCTATGATTCTAGCTTTGTTTTAACAGCAGATGTTTATAAAAATCCGATCGGCAATCCTACTGTGGACTCAAGTGGGAATATCGCCATTCTAAAATTTGATAAATGTGCCAATTTGCAGTGGGGCAAGTATATAAAATCGGCACACGGAGGTGCATGGCCTGTAAATGTCATTGTTAGTAAAAATGACTACTATATGTGTGCTGAAGATATAAATGGTTATGACGATCATTTACGAAAACCTGTTACATTGATTAAGTTCGATAAAAATGGGACTGTTCTACATTACAATTCCTATGAGGGGGATGCTGGTATGATATACCAACTTCCAAATTCAGATACTTTGTATCTTGTCCAGTCCATTTATATTTCCATAGATTCAGATACCACTACGGAATATGCATTTTCAGGTGTGCGGTCGGTAGATACTTCTTTAAATCCATTAAACAGAACAGTCATTGGTTATAATCAGGTTTATAATGGCGTTGGGCCGTTGGCATTCAGTGGAAATACTCTAAGGCAGGCATGTGCAGTATTTCAAAATAGCGGGAGAAGACAGGCTATGTTTTCATCCTTTAACAAGGATCTTATAGAAACGGGCAATATCCTTTACGATACCACTGAAAAGCTTGATTATTTGGGTCCACTATATTCCGTTTCTCACCAAGACACGCTTATTGTTTGTAACCTTGTTCAAACGAGAACGTCTGATACATCTTTCACATCATTGCGTATGTATGATAACAATTATAACCTTATAAAAGAATCCGTTATCAACAAAAACTGGCTTCAGGAAACTGAATCGTTTCTTCCTCTAAGGAATGGGGGGTGTATTGTTTCAACCCTAAACTTTGACCAAAACACAGGCAATATAGACAACAGCAGTTTATATCTCTTCGACCGCCAATTAAACTCTATAGTCTGGCCAACCGTACCGCCCACAAAAGGCTATGACTGGGCATGTAGTTCTGCTATCCCTGATACCCAAACCATTAATATAGCTTCAGTGGTAACACCCGTTTATGTAGCGCCTGATTATAGCCAACCGGACTGGCAAGCCCTTACATCTTCTATGTATTTGCAGCCTTATACTATTTCAGGTTTTTGTAGTAACAGTTCTACTGTTTTTACCCCCTTTCAGAACCTTTCCAGTCCATCATTTCATTGGGACTTCGGGGATAGTACTTCAGGAACCGCTGATACCTCTACCCAAAGAACAAGTATCCATTTCTATAAAACCCCGGGAGAATATATAGTGCACCTTATAGCATGGAACTATGCCGGCATTATAGATACCTTTGCACGCATCGTAAATATAAGTGCCGGACTTTATCCTGTAAAAACAGATACAACACTTTGCAATGGAGAAACCATAACACTTGATGCAGGAAACCCCGGAGCACAGTATTACTGGAATGATAGTGACACAAGCCGCACAAAGACGGTCGGTCCCGGCAAATATTGGGTAAGGGTTAATAATGGTTCCTGTGTCATTACAGATACCTTTCATATAAGTGGTGTGAGTAGTTATAAAATAGACCTTGGCAATGATACCACCCTCGCAAAAGGCAAAACTCTGACGCTTCACTCCGGCTATCCGGCTACGACCTGGTCCACGGGTGCAGTTGGAGATTCCATCCAGGTTAGCCAGTCAGGAACTTATTGGGCTACACTTAAAGTCGGAAAATGTAATATATCAGATACGATCGTGGTAACTTTCAAATCCGGGATTGACAACACTGATAACAAAAGTATTTCCGGGTTAAACCTATATCCCAATCCTGCACAAAATTTGTTGAACTATAGTTTTTATACTGATTATACAGAAACATTCAATATTGCCATCTATGATATCAATGGCAAGGTCGTTTTGGAGCAAAAATTCAATTCGATCACAGGCATAAATTCCAATATGATCAATATTGGCAGCCTTACTCCTGGAAATTATATATTCGGTTTGTCATCAGGCAACAGTTCCACGACGAGGCCATTTGAAATTGAAAGTAAATAAAAGCAGTGCGCATTATTTAAAAATCTGAAACATTTTCAAAAATATTTTCGCTTGTAACACATTGAAATAATTCAAGTTAAAAAATATTTTTTCAAAGTACCCACCCACTTTGGTACTTCGCTATATATGTATATAAAAGGAGTTAGGAGTCAGGGATTAGGAGTTAGTGGCTGACCTCCTTCGCCAAAGGCTTCGGCTTCGAAGAAAGCGAGAAAATTATACCAATCAAATCTGCGAAAATCTGCGCAATCTGCGGGACACCATACATCTATAAAATGCAAAAAATAATGTATTATTTCACGTACACTTTAAATACTGTAAATCAAAATGATAGCACCAACAAAAATCCAAAGTGTTCGCCAAATGGCACAAATGTACACCCAAATGAACGCCTAACTATCTTATTTAAAACAGATAAGCTTATTAAATCAAAAAAAACGGTAAAATGGTACGTATAGCAAACAGGTTAATTATTGGTAGATAGGGAAATACACAACTTTCTTACACAACCTGTCCTGACTGTCCATTTCGGAACGTATGGGACGAGGCTTCGACAAGCTCAGCCACCGTAAGTCATCAAATTATCACATCATCACAACTTGTCCCGCCTGTCCCGACCTTTTCGGGGACTTATTCGGGATTGTCACATCATCACATTACTTCTCTTACCTTTGCCCCATAAATGAACTTCTCTCTCATATACCAGCTCTTCAAAAAGGAGATCATCCTGGAACTAAGGCAAAAATATGCCCTCAACGGTATTTTGCTTTATGTATTCTCTACACTGTATATCATTTTTATCGGTTTCCAGAAAATAACCCCGGAAGCATGGATTACATTATACTGGATCGTTATACTGTTTGCTTCTGTAAATGCAGGGGCTAAAAGCTTTATCCAGGAAGGTAAAGGCCGTCTTCTCTATTATTATGGCATCAGCAGTCCACAGAATATTATCCTGGCAAAGCTGATGTATAACTGTATTCTTATAGCAGTCATATCTTTTATTGCTTATATAGGTTTTCTTATTTTCTTTGGGGATGTGATAGATAAACCCTGGAATTTTGCTTTGATCATGTTGCTGGGCAGCACCGGTCTTGCGGGAGTTTTTACCATGGTTTCCGCCATTGCCTCCAAAGCGAAGGGAAGCGCAACCTTAATGACCATTTTGAGCTTTCCTGTTATTATTCCACAACTTTTATTGCTTATCAAACTATCACGCAGGGCAGCCAGTATGGCCATCAGCAATATCAATTTTGATATCGGTTATAAAGAGCTTGTAGGTTTGTCATGCATAAATCTGATTGTTGTCATAGTTTCGTTTATGCTCTTTCCGTACCTTTGGCGTGATTAAATAAGATGACTTTGAACAGGTTTTTTAAAATATATGTACCAATAGCCGCCATTGTATTTTTGCTATATGCAATAATTGGCGGATTTCTTTTACCTGTCCCGGCACGATTTATCCTGCATGAGACCATACGCAACCTGTATTTCCATGTACCGATGTGGTTTACCATGATCCTGCTTTTCAGCATTTCACTGGTCAACAGCATCATGTACCTTAACAAACAGGAAGAAAAATATGATATCAGGTCATCGGAATATATCAATGCCGGATTGCTCTTTGCCGTTTGCGGACTAATAACCGGTATGCTCTGGGCGAAAAATACCTGGGGAGCCTGGTGGGTATTTACAGATCCTAAACTTAACGGCGCAGCCATTCTTTGCCTTGAATACTTTGCCTATGTCATTCTCAGGGGTTCTATTTCTGACGAAAGGACAAGGGCTAAAGTATCATCGGTATATAATCTTTTTGCCGCGGCGTCTATTATTCCGCTTATTGGAATTATTCCGCGCTTGACCGACTCTTTGCATCCCGGTAACGGTGGCAACCCAGCCTTTAGCTCCTATGACCTGGACAACCACATGCGAATGGTTTTTTACCCTGCCGTTATTGGCTGGATGGCCCTTGGGCTTTGGATCGCGAATATCAGAATACGAATCAGGAACCTTGAAAATAAAATACTTGAAAACAATTAAATTTAAATTTCTATCGCTGCTTGTTTTGGCGATGTTATTCCAGTTTACAGCCATGGCACAAATGGAAAGCACAACCGGTACTCCGGATATGGCAGACTTAATGCGCTCGAATGGTAAGATCTACGTGGTGGTGGGTGCATTAACCATTATATTTATCGGAATTGTTATTTATCTTTTTTCGTTAAACAGGAAGCTGAGCAGACTTGAAAAACTTGTAAAAGACTCTAAAAAATAATAGCTTTAGCCTTCTCCTTGGGAGAAGGGAAGGGATGAGGTAAACAAAAAAATGAAAAAAACTTATATTATAGGACTTGTTTTAATTGCCATTTGTATCGGAACGCTTATTACCGTCCTTGGTGGTTCCTCAACATATGCCTCTTTTACTGAGGCGACAGGTAATCCCGGTAAACAATACCATGTCATTGGGGTATGGGACCGTGCATCAGGTTATACATACGATGCCAAAAAAGACCCGAATTACTTCCTTTTTAAAATGAAAGATACAACAGGCCAGGAATATCCGGTAGTTCTCCATGATAGCAAGCCACAGGAATTTGAGCATTCTGAAAAAATTGTTGTCATCGGCAAAATGGAAGGCAATACTTTCGTTGCTTCCCAAATCCTTATGAAATGCCCAAGCAAATATACAAACGCCAAGCCAGTGGCTGAGAATGAGGGAAAGAAATGATCAATCCCGAATAGGTCGGGACAAGTAAATCAATGATCAATTAAGTCCTAATCTTAGTTCAGCCTAGCCAAAGCCTCTTCCAAAATACCGAGCATGGAAGAAATTTCTTCTTTTTTACAGGTTCCAACGCTCATTCTGTACCATGGAGATTGCTTGTCTGCCCCGAAAGCATAGAAGGGTACCACTGCGAGATGGGCAGCTTTAAGGATATAATCAGAAACGTCAGACTGCTTTTCAAGCAAATGATCCCCGGCTTTTTTCCCTTTCAGGTCAATTTTGATGGTCAGATATATGGATGCCTGAGGTTCTATGGCATCAACAGGGTATCCCTTTTGCTTTAATGCCATAATTCCTTTATAGATAAGAACAAGACGTTCTTCAAGTTCGGCTTTAAAATGCTTCTGAAAGCGATTTACCGCCTCTTTATTCATTAAAAATCTGGCAGTTGCTTTTTGTTCGGCCATAGGGCTCCAGCCACCCATATGTACCAGGAGTGATTTCATTTTACCTATCACATGTGCCGGACCCATCCCCCAGCCTACCCGCACTCCCGTGGCTGCAAAAGCTTTGGAAATGCCATCAATGGAAACAGTATACTCTTTCATTTCAGGCCTTAGTGCAACAGGGTTGTAATGGTGGGTTTCACCATAAGTAAGGGTTGAATACATCTGGTCAAACATTACAAAAAGTTTCCTGTCATCACTATTACGCCGCTTATTTTCTGCCAATACCAGGTCACATATATGCTCCAGGCTGCTTTTGGAATGGGTGGTTCCGGTCGGGTTCTGAGGGCTGCAAAGACACAATAAAGTTGCGTCGCTCAAATGCGGCGCAATTTCTTCTGCCGTCGGCATAAAATTATTCTCAGGCAAAGCTTCAATGACGCAATGTGTGCCGCCATTAATATGTACATAATGATTGTTATTCCATGATGGGACCGCATAAATCACTTTATCGCCAGGGCCAACAATGGTCCTGAACAAGGCATATATCAGCGGCCGGCCACCTGCGGCAATCAGAAGTTCGTTGTCATTATAATGCAAACCGAATTTGTCTTCAATAAAAGCCGAAACGGCATGTCGTAACTCCAACAATCCTTCTGCGGGTGGGTAACTGGTATAATGATGCTCATAAGCACTGATAATGTCAGCCTTCAATTCGTCAGGTATCGGGAAGATATTGGGGTCAAAATCCCCAATGGTATAGTTATAAATTTTTTCTCCCTGTCCGACGCGGACTTTGATCTCATTGCCGAGTTTGACAATTTCAGATCCGGTGAGCGTTTCAGCAAGTTTACTTAACCGGGTCATTACAATGCTATTAATATTTGAATTAAATCGATGCAGCCTTTCAGCCATTCTTTTGCCAAAGGTACTAATCAGATTAACATTAGAATCTGATTATTGACCTCCCATAAAAAAAAATCCGGAACCGCCCCAAATAGCGAATTTCCCCCTGATTTAGAAACTCACGATTTTTATACTGGCATTGGCATTATCACTCCTGAAAATCAAAAAATAAACACCATGACCCAAATGAAGTTCTTCAGAATTGATCTCTATAGAATAAACACCTTTATCCAGGGTATTATCTTCAATGGCAGATACCTGCCTACCAATGGCATCGTATAGCCCAATGCTGACATGGGAGGTTTTATTCAACAGATATTCTAAAGTTGCTGATCCGTGAAATGGATTTGGGTAAAATACAAGATGAAATGCGGAATCCTGGTATTGCGGATTTAAACAATCAATATTGATTAATGAATCTATATAACCTCTGCATCCATTGGAATCTGTGGTTACTAATCTTACCTGATAATTGCCCAAAGACTTGTATTCATGAACAGGAAACAATTCAGATTTATCGCTGTCTCCGTCTCCAAAATACCATGAATAGTCTTTATTATTGGTTTTCTGGGGTAGAAATGTGATTGTATCACAACGAGCAATGTTATTCCATCGTACACCTGGCAATTGGTTTACCGTTATTGTGATATAGGCTCTGCGTGAACAACCTGAAGATACGGACGTATATAATATATAACTCGTGGTTGAATCCGGTTTTACCATCGTATCTGAGGCGGTTGATGCAAATCCCATAGGGAAGCTTACCCATTTATATGTATTCCCCGAAACAGGTGGAGCCCCAATAGAGACAATTGTTCCCGCACATACTGTTTGATTGGAACCCGGATTTGCAACAGGGGAAGGGAGCACTTTGACAGTTATAGAGTCATTGGCAGTACATCCATACGCAGTTGTTACCTTTAATCTGTACAAAGTTATGATATTAGGGCTAACGGTAGGATTTGCAAGGGTTGAACTATATCCTTTTGGAGAACTGGTCCATGCGTAATAACTTCCGGCAATCTTTGGTGATCCGATAACTACACCCGATCCCTGGCATATCATAGAATCCGATCCGGCATTCGCAACAGCATCGGGGTGAACTGATATCGTTACGGAATCTTTTTTACTGCAACCTTTGTAAGCTGTTTCATTAAGAATATAAGTTGCAGTTTGTTTTGGTATAAAAGAAGTATCAGATGATGATGAAATATAGCCTGGCGGTATGCTCGTCCACGAATAAGAACATCCGTTTAAGGCTGTCATTCCCAGGCTGATTTTCGTTCCCAGGCAAATAGATTGATCTGTGCCTGCATGTATTGTAGCAGGTGACCGAAGAACATTCACAACAACCGAATCCATTTTAGTGCAGCCTGTTGCGGCAATATTTTCTATGAGATAGTAAACAGTGTTCTGGTCTGGGCTAACAATTATGGATGATGTTGTCCAAACCAAAGACTGCGTAGAATTGTACCAATAATAATTGCTACCCGAAGCAGGAATTGTTCCGAGACTATCCGCATTCCCATCGCAAATCGTTGTATCATGGCCCGTTATTGCCTTAGGCATTTTATTCACGTTTACAAATACCGAATCAAAACTGACACATCCAAATTTATTGGAAACTGATAGAATATATCTAGTACTTGTATCAGGATAAACCCATAATTCAGGAGATTGTGAAGAAAGCCCCGCGGGTTTGCTTTTCCATTGATAATTGTCTCCAACATACATTAAAGTGCCCAAATGAGCACCTGTCCCAGAACAAACAGTCGAATTACCTCCTGCATTTGCAACAGGTACAGGATTTACAGTCACCATTACAGAATCTGTTTTAGGACAGCCATATATATTCGTTTCAGTAATATAATAAAGAGTATTTTCAGAAGGATAAACAACAGGATCTGAAACTGAATATGTATATTTTGCAGGATTGCTTTTCCAGTAATATGTACTTCCTGAGTCCGACGCAGCACCCAAAGTATATCCCTTTCCCGAACAAATAGTAGCATCAGAACCGGGATTTGCAACCGGAAGCGGATGAACAGTGATTTTAACGGAATCAGTTGTACTGCAACCGGTCGGGTTTGTTTCTTTCAGAATATAGGTTGTAGTCGATAACTGATATGAAGTTATTTCAGGATATGACAAGGTGGAACTAAAACCTACAGGAATACTCGACCAGGCATATTGATTTCCTTTTACGGGTGGTGCCCCTAATGTAAGTTCAATGCCATAGCAGGCACTTGCTTTTGTACCAACATTGGCTGTTGGGACTGGAAAAATAGAATCAATAACAGTGGTACTATCATTGTAAATGAGCGAGTCCGTAATGCCATTTGGATACTCCGTCCAGGATTGTATGGTATCAGTTCCGGGTCTTAAATCAAATGAATCAATAAAAACCAAAGTTGAAGTTCCGGGTTTAAGGTCTCCGGTCCAGTAATTTATTTTCTGCGAGATATAATTGATAGCCCAGTGAATTTCAACACTTTTTATATCTTCCCTCCCGAAATTTTTCAGCGTAACCTTCATGGGGTATTTTCCAGGGCATACTGTTTTGGGTTTTGGAATTGAAACGATACCGGCATCATTGTTCACCTGGAACTTGAATTTTGTAAGAAAGGCATTATTGTATCCATTAAGAGCTGTTTGATATGCGCCTAAAGTTGCAATTCCTGAACTGCTTGATGTTATTCCTGTAATATAAACGTTATCAGAATGATCTACTACAATACCGCATCCTTCATCTTGATAAGCACCTCCATAAAATGTACCATAAACCCTTTTCCCGCTGCCATTAAATTTGGCAAGAAAAATATCCTGACCTCCAGAACAAAATTTCTGATATGCGTCCGGCGTGGCAATAAAAGGGCTGTAAGTAGCAGCACCATCTATATATATATTATCTGAATCATCACATGCAACGCCGTATGCTTCTTCAGTCCCGGCATTTCCATAATAAGTGCCCCATTTTAGTGCGCCTGCACTGTCAAATTTTATCAGGCATGCATCGTTGGAATTGCTATTTGAGGAATGTTTTGTTTGAAAAGCTCCGCTTATTGCAATTCCGGAAACACTTTGGGTATAACCTGCAATATAAATGTTAGCTGATCTGTCAACTGCAATTCCTTCTGCTGCATCATAACCTGCCCCTCCATAATAAGTTGCCCATCCAATTGCCCCGCTACTGTCGAATTTTGCCAGGAACATATCATAATTCCCTGAAAAAGAAGTTAAATATGCTCCATTTGTGGCAATTCCCGATTTACTTTGAGTTAAACCAGTGATGTATAAATTATTTGAAGGATCAATGGCTATGCCAGTCCCTTGTTCATTATCCCCACCTCCATAATAAGTTGCCCACACAATGGCTCCATTTCCACTAAATTTAGCTATGAATGCATCATTACCGGAAGAGGATCCGCCTCCTAAATAAGTCTGGTATGCCCCGTTTGTGGACACACCTGTATAACTATTGGTAGTTCCTGTAATATAAATACTCCCTGCCTTGTCGCAACATATTCCGCTGCCTATGTCAAATCCCGCCCCTCCGAAATAAGTTCCCCATATTAAATCACCTTTTGTATCAAATTTAGACAGGAATGCATCATAACCGTTATTACCACTTCCACATGAAGTCTGGTAGGCACCAGAAGTTGCAACTCCGGAATAACTTTGCGTGGAACCTGTCATAAAAATATTACCAGAAATATCAACAGTAACGGCATTACCATAACTGCCATAATTACTTGTAAAGCCATAATATAGCCCCCAAACCTTTGTTCCATCCGATTTGAACTTTGCCAGGTAATTATTGCCTTTACCTGTAGAGGTATTCATATAAACACCTGTTATATATACATTTCCAGATGCGTCAGTTGCAATGCTATTCCCTGAATTATAAGATCCTGTCGCATAGTAGGTTCCCCAATCTAAATCAGGGTCAATGATCAGTATTTTCAATACACTATAATTTCTAACCTTAAAACCAATATTGCGATGATTAACCACAAAAGAGCTTTGCACGCAATCTATACCCTGAAAACTAACCGGCCTGCTTTCTTCCATTTTCCCATTATTCATGGCATAAGAAATTCCACCTTTTTCATTCAGTTGCATGTTTTCCATACCATTCCATTGCATTTGGATATCACTGACTTTGCCACCAGGGTGAACCACAAATTCGTATTTCATCCCGTTTGCTTTGGAATGCAGCACCATATCGATATGGGGATAGATATTTTGGTATGTGATCGTGTTATATGTATGAACATTGGTGATTCCATGATTCGCGTCTCCGGCCTGCCCCGCCTGTCCCGACTTATTCGGGGACTTATTCGGGGTGGTGTAGTAATTTTCATAATATTCCTGCTGATCAGAAGCGATGATTTGGGCAGAGTAGTTGGAATTGAGGAGGATAAGGTCAGCGCGGGTGGTTGTGATTTTGAGAGGCATGGCTGATTCTTGGGGATTTTTCCTCCCCCTACCCCCTCCAAAGGGGGACAGCGTTGATTCCTCTTCTGAAGTTCCCGTTGCTTCTGAGATTTTATAACCATTTTCAGTCTTTGTAAAAACAAAACTGATTCTTCCGGGCTTGCAATAAAGACAAACGCCGCCCTGATGGCCGTAATATTTTATGTCCTGATTTTCAACCTGACCTTTATTCTCTTCAAAGCTCCAATCTGTAGTTTTGAATAAATTGGATTGGTACTTTAATGATTGGGCAAGAAGAGTTATACTTGATCCCTGGATTGACAATATTGCCAGGTAAAAATATCTGAGGATTTTTTGGCAATTTATCTGCATTCAGGTGGTGGTTATTAGAATGAATCTAATGCAATGATACTGAAATAAATTCAGATATTAATGCTATAAATCCAAGTATTCTTACGGGTTCAAAATAATTAATTTGATTCTCTTTCTCATGAAACTCATTTAAAAAAAGATAGCACTGGATAACAGTAACAGTATTCTCTTTCTTCGATTCAATTTTTACTGATTAAGATCAGTTTTTTAATGATTCCTCACATTGTCCTTTATTATACCTTTGTGGTTCGAAGCAGGATGGTTAAAAGCTGCTTTTTGATAAAATAAATGAATATAGAATACGCAAATGAAAACCTGCTGCCGGGAAACATCGGATACTTTTTTGTCGTATTGTCATTCGGGGCGGCCATTTTCAGTTTGCTGGCTTATTTCTTTTATAACCGGAATCATCATGTACGCACATGGAGAAATTATGCCAGAACCTCGTTCTTTATTCATGGTATATCAATCCTCGGAATTTTTACAGTACTTTTTTACCTGATCAAAACCCATCAGTATCAATACAATTATGTCTGGGAACATTCTTCTGATGAACTGCAACCCAAATATATTATAGCTTGTTTCTGGGGTGGTTCAGAGGGTAGTTTCCTGCTCTGGACCTTCTGGCAGATGATTTTAGGCTGCGTACTGATCTTTACGGCTAAAAAATGGGAAGCCCCGGTGATGATCGTCATTGCGCTTTCACAGACTTTCCTTGCCTCCATGTTATTAGGGATACATTATCATATTTTCTCGGAAGCTTACCAGATCGGGGTCAATCCATTTCAATTATTACGTGAAGCATTTGCGAAACAGGGATTGCCCTTGTTCAACGATTCGGAAATGCACAATGCTCTGGGGCAGGTCATCAAGTCTGTTTCAAAAGTTGACGGTAAAACGGTTGTAGACTACAGCCTTGCATTGAAACAGGTTGGAGGACAAGGGCTCAATGCATTATTGCAAAATTACTGGATGGTAATCCATCCTCCGGTATTGTTTCTTGGTTTTGCATCTACAATTGTTCCTTTTGCTTTTGCCATTGGCGGGCTCTGGAATAAAGATTATACAGGATGGATTCGTCCGGCATTGCCATGGGCAGTTTTTTGTGGGATGTTCCTGGGGACTGGCATCCTCATGGGCGGTGCATGGGCCTATGAATCCCTGAGTTTTGGTGGTTTCTGGGCCTGGGACCCTGTGGAAAATGGCATTCTCGTTCCATGGCTTCTGCTTATCGCAGCCTTACATTCGATGCAGATTTACAGGGCCAGAAAAGTAGCTTTATTAGGTTCTATTATTTTTGCCATCCTTACCTATCTCCTTATTCTTTATGCAAATTTCCTTACCCGAAGCGGAGTTTTAGGCGATTCTTCCGTGCATTCTTTTGCAGATCTCGGACTTGCAGGGCAGCTACTTATATTCATGTTCGCGTTTGTTATTTTATCGATCATTACACTGATCATCAGGTGGCGTCAGATTCCTTCATCGCCCAAAGAAGAGAATATCTCTTCCAGGGAATTCTGGATGTTTATCGGGGCATTGGTATTGTCATTATCGGCATTGCATATCGTATCCATTACATCAATCCCTGTTATTAATAAAGTAGATGGTCTGTTTAATGACTGGCTTCATATCCATCTCAAAACCAATATAGCGCCACCTGCTAATCCTGCTGCCGCATATCATGTTATGGAAATTCCTTTTTCTATCATGATTGCATTTCTTACCGGTATCGGCCAATACCTAAGATATCATAATACCAAACGCAAATATTTTCTAAAGAAAGTATTGCTTGTGGCGGCAATTGCCACACTGCCTACGGCAGGGATGATGATCGCGTCAGGCCTTTATGAAAACTGGGAATATATTCTCCTGCTATATGCGAGCTTTTTCAGCATCACAGGCAATATTGAAATATTTATTGACATGATCCTTAAAAAGACAATCCGACTAAGTGGTCCATCCATTGCACATGTCGGGTTTGGGCTCATCCTTGTCGGGGCGCTGATCGCAAATGCCAAAAAGGAAACGATTTCGCTCAATACGGAAGGCATGCAGGTTGATGCTTTGTCTAAAGCTACTGCCAAGGAACAATATGAAAACAAGGTATTATTCAAGGATTTCCCAACCAAGATGCATGGTTATGAGGTAACCTATAAGGGGGATTCCGGCATTGGCAACTATTTGTACTTCAAAGTAAACTATAAAAAAACGGATTCTATAACCGGAAATATCAAAGAAGATTTTGACCTGTTCCCGATGATCATTTATCAGAAGAAAAACGATCAGAACATGTCATACGCACCGAGTTCAAAGCACTATCTGACAAAGGATATCTTTACGCATGTTACTTCAGCTTTCACCGGGGATCCCAATGTAAAAATAAAATATGATACCACTCTTACCTTCCAGGTAAAAGAGGGACAGCCTTTTATTGCTGATAGTTTTACGATAAACCCGATAAGTATCGTTAAGGAAACCTCAAAATCTTCGGATGGAGACATATACAGGGTAACGATGAAGCTGAAAGTGAGTGATGGCATCAGTACGGAATATGCATCTCCTGCATTAATTATCAAAGGCAGCCAGATCATGCACGACGATGCAGAAATCAAGAGTTTTGGCCTGGGATTCCGCTATTATACCATCAATGTAACCGATGGAACACACGAATTAATTGTCCTCAAAGGAAGAAGGCCCGAGCGTCAGTATATAACGTTGAAAGCGATCATTTTTCCATATATCAACTTCCTGTGGCTCGGATCGGTGGTTATGTTTATTGGATTTTTGGTTGCCCTTATCAAGCGGATCCGGGAATACAGGACAACATCTTAATTCATGCTATGCAAAGCATAGAAAAAATAGTACTGATCGGCAGCGGAAATGTGGCAACCGAACTTGCAGTTATTTTCATTCAAAAGGGACTGAAAATTGTTCAGGTCTATTCACCCAATCTGAAAAATGCAGAATTACTGGCAAGTGCTTCAGGCTGTGATGCCACAAATATATTATTGGACATCAGGGAAGATGCAGACCTATATATCATTGCTATTAAAGACGATGCGATATCAGAACTGAATACCGGATTGAGACTGCCAGGCAAAATTGTCGTTCACACATCAGGAAGTGCCGGGCTAAATGCCATCCAAAATATATCTGATAAAACAGGTGTATTTTATCCTTTGCAAACCTTTACAAAGAACCGTCAACTGGACTGGAAAAATATTCCTGTTATTCTCGAATCATCAGACGCAAGCAGTCTCGAATCGTTGAAAAGCCTGGCCGGTAGCATTACGGATTCTGTTTTTGAAATAAATTCTGAAAACCGTAAAAAACTGCATCTGGCAGCTGTATTTGCAAGTAATTTTATCAATCATATCCTTGGACAATCGAAAGGAATATTGGGGGAAGATATCCCCTTCAATATTCTTCAGCCATTGGTAAATGAAACAGTTTCAAAAGCATTTGAACTTGGTCCGGACCAATCCCAAACAGGTCCAGCCAAGCGTCGGGATATGAAAACCATTGAAGCACATATAGAGCTTTTGAAGTCTTTTCCAGAAGCAGAAAAAACCTACAGAATGTTTACAGATTTCATCATCCGGAAATACAAAGATCCGGGCACTAATGACTGATAATAATCCTGTTTACAGCTTTATTATCTCCTGATATTAGGTTTAATAAATAAATACCTGAAGGATAATCTGAAAAATCAAAAACCGGGGGTAATTGATTATATAAACACCTGTTATATATTATTTTACCGTTTACATCACTTACAATCATTTGTGATTTATCCGTGATATATCCTGAACTTACTACCCTGACAATTCCACTTGAAGGATTCGGGAACACATTGAAATCGATAGGAGAAACAGGAGTCGAAACAGCTGCTTTTTTATGAACCGATAAGCCCACATCATCCACAGCTACATGTCCGGAGGGAAGCGCCGTTGCAGAAGAAAATATTTCAATGCTAACGGATATGCTATCGGGAATGAGTGTTGTATCCGTTCCGGAATATGTTAAAGGGATTTCCTCATAAGTGAAACCAGGAATAATCGAATCAGGGAAATTCCAAACGGCACCACCAATGGAATCTCCGGCAACAGTTTTGCCCTTAAAAAGACTGATTTGGACTACTCCGCTTTCGGCAGTATTCATACTATCGACATAATAAAGACTAAAATATTTCACTCTTACGTGAGCTGCAAATTTAGCGGCAATAAAACCGGGCCATATTTTTTTTTCAGCGGTATCAGGACCAATATGGGCCGCGCATTTACCTGAATGACAATGAGAATCGCTATACACATTTCGGGTAGAATATCCTTTAGAAAACCAGACAAGATCGGAACTGGGCCAGCTGTCAGGCACATCAATCAAACCCTGCAGATTGTCCCAGGTTTCAAAACTACTGTTAGGGATATTTATATTTTGACATAAAATCCTGCCTGGAACAAAAAAAAGAATAAATGCGCCAAATGCCAGGTAATTTTTCAAGATTGTACTATTATGCTGCCAAGTTAATTATTAACAACTATATAAAGCAAATTTTTCAATGAATCCTGTCGCCCTTAACATTCAGACCGGAAACTATTTTTGCCTCTTCGGTGATGATCTCTTTCCATCTTTTTTGGGCAATTTCTTTATCGACTATTGTTTCAGCAAGATCAATAAACAAACGATAATGTCCTGCTTCAGCAATCATCAGATCATAATAAAAGGGTCGCAGGCTTTCATCTGAAATATTCTGGGAAAGCAACCGAAACCTTTCGCAACTCCGGGCTTCGATCATGGCGTTAATGAGTAATTTATCCAGGAGATTTTCCTGACGACTTACGCCTTTTCTCATAATTTTCATCAACTCATTCACGTATTCATCTTTCCTGGCCAGGCCCAATTTTAAACCTCTTTTGTTCAGTTCTTTAATAACCATCCGGAAATGCCCCCATTCTTCAGTTACGATAGGGCTCAGTTTTTCTACAATTTCGGGATATTCAGGATGTTTAATAATGATGGATATGCAGGTTGAGGCTGCTTTTTGCTCACAATAGGCATGGTCCGTTAATATGTCTTCTATATTTGATCCCACAAGCTCAACCCATCTTGGGTCGGTTGGCAATTCCAACCCAAGTACCCGTTTTTCTTCTGCTTTCATTTTATAAACCTTGAAAGAATTTGGGAAATCTGTTCGAGATACATTTTATCCGTGTTGTCAAATGCAAATGTTGAGGCGCTGTCTACATCCAGAACAAAAGAAACCTGTCCGTTAATAAAACCCGGAATGACAATTTCGGAAGCCGTTTCTGCATGGCATGCGATATATCCGGGAAATTGTGAAACATCGTCCACAATAACAGTCTCTCCGCTTGAAGCCGCTGTACCACAAACACCTTTTCCCCATTGAATAATGGTGCAGGCGGGCAAACCCTGAAAGGCTCCCAATCCGAGTTTCTGTCCGTTTCGGATATATAATCCAACCCAAAATAAATTCAACTCTGATTTCATCAATCCCAGAATGTTCCCAATGTTTCCGCTATCGGGGATTTCATCCACAATTATGCTTTCTATCTGCTTGATTAGCAATAAATATTGCTCTTCCTTATCTGTCGGGGTTTCAATGTTCTGTATTTGCATCTTTGAGATAAATCATTGATGCAAAGTTAGCCCAAAATAAACTACATGTCGGCTATAACTGCGGAAAGGCCATTATTGCATGATTGTGAAGGCAATTGGGTTCCATCCACGGTTGACCCGCTTTTTGCCAAAATTAAAGTATGAGGCGCAGCGTTTGCTCCATTCGATCCAAAATAGATTGTTACAGTATGCGTCCCAAGTGGCAATGAATAGTGTAAAATTCCCGGTGTAGAACAGGTGACATTTAAAGATGTCGTTTCAGGAGAAGGAATTAAAGTTTGAGTGCCTCCATCAATAGAAACATAATCTGCTTCGGGTCTCATATCGGGTCCCCTGTAAACGCCAATATCAAATTTAACATCAGTAGGTTTTGGCCCGGAATCACAGCCAAAAGGCCCCATTTTGTGACAGGAACCAAATAATACAGAAGAAAGCAGGATTACTACTAATGCTTTGGACATATCTCATTATTTTAATTGTCAATGCAATTTAAGTTTATTTTACGACAATTCTTAATCATCAATATTATATTTATGTTTCTAATCTCCCGATAACCAATACCGATGCGAAATTGCTTTTAATAAAGGGTTGACAACAATTCTTGACCGTTTTTGTATTAGTATTGCACCTCATTAAATATGAAAAGAAACAAAGCTGCAATTTTCTTTAAGAAGGTCTTTAGGCTTATTGGTCCCGGCTTTATTACAGGTGCCTCAGATGATGACCCATCCGGTATCGGCACTTATTCACAGACGGGCTCATTATTTGGCCTGAGGCAGCTATGGACTTCTCTTTACAGCCTCCCTTTTATGATTGTGATACAGGAGATGTGCGGCAGGATTGGCCTTGTCACCGGGACCGGTATCACAACCGTAATGAAAAAACATTTTGGACGTAAAATTCTGTATCCATTTGTTATACTTTTATTAATTGCCAATACCATCAATGTAGGGGCCGACCTGGGAGCCATGGCCTCATCTGCGCAAATGCTATTCGGATTGCCATTCATGTTCTGGCTGGTAATAATGACAATTTTAACTGTGGCGCTTATTGTATTTGTGCCTTACAGGAACTATGTAAAATACCTCAAATTTCTTTGCCTCACCCTGCTGGGATATATTGCGACGGTTATCGTTGTGAAACAGGATTGGAATGCTGTCCTTAAAAACACCTTGCTACCAACCATAATCCTGGATAAGGATTACATGATGAACATTGTGGCTGTTTTAGGTACAACTATCTCACCATACCTGTTTTTCTGGCAGGCCAATGAAGAAGTAGAAGATGAACAGGCTGCAATGACGGGGAAATCAACAAACACAAACCTTCCCGCTCCAAACCGCAAACATATCAAAATGATGCGATGGGATACACTAGTGGGGATGACTTTTTCAAACGTAATTAATTTTTTTGTCATTGATGCAACAGCTATTACACTTGGAGCACATGGGATGCATAATATTCAAACAGCAACAGATGCTGCCACCGCTTTAAAACCTTTTGCAGGTAACTTTGCCTATATCCTTTTTGCGCTTGGGATTATGGGTACCGGATTACTTGCTGTACCGGTATTGGCTGCTTCTGCAGGATATGCCATTTCAGAAACTTTTGGCTGGAAAGCCAGTCTTTCCTTAAAATATTTCCAGGCAAAAGGTTTTTACCTTGTGATCGCCATAATCTCACTCGCTGGAATCGTTATTCAATTTTTCCCGATAGCGCCTTTTAAATGGCTTTATTATACGGCTATTATCAACGGAGTAGCGGCACCTCCAATGATGGCACTAATACTTATTATTTGCAATAAAAAAAGCATTATGGGCGTATACACGAACCCTTTTACAATAAATGTCATGGGCATTTTTATTACCCTCGTGATGGCAATTGCTGCCATAGCAATGTTTATGTATATGTGAATCAGGAGTTAGTCTACAGGAATTAGGAGTTAGTAAAACAATGCCCAATGATCAATTATGTCGATCGGAACAAATTATTGATAATTGATCATTGGTAATTGGTCAATGGTCATTACCATCGCGCGCTTTTTCCAGATCTGCTATGATAATTTTTTTCATTTTATATAATGTCTCAGCTACTCTTTTGCCTTTTGATGGATCAGGATCAGACATTAGCTTGCCAATACTGGTTGGAACTATTTGCCACGACAAACCGAATTTGTCTTTCAGCCAGCCGCATTGTACTTCTGAACCGCCTTCTGTTAATTTATCCCAATAATGATCAATTTCCTGCTGGTCTTCACAATTTACAACAAATGAAATGGCCTCTGTAAATTTATAAACAGGGCCGCCGTTGAGTGCCAAAAACTCCTGGCCATTGAGTGTAAAATTAGCAACCATGACAGAGCCTGCTGGTCCGGGGCCTGCTTCGGTATAACGGGACATGTTGGTGATTTTTGAATCTTTGAAAATTGAGGTGTAAAAATTTACGGCTTCCTCGGCATTGTTGTCGAACCATAAAAAGGTGGTAATTTTTTGCATTTTTTTATATTTTTAATTTATGATGCAACAAAGATAAATTGTTTTTGATCGGTGATTGAAGTGCAAAAACGGCATTATGAAGGGGCAGATACGGCAAGTTGGATTCAATTTGTTTCCGCCAATTTCTTGATAACATTCAGAGCAACTCCCCAGTAGAAATTCGAATGCTCCCATCCTGTCTCCCAGATCAGGTTGCTATGTTTAAGATTAAGAATCGTTTGATCTTCTTTTGAAATTAATCTGAATTCCATATAGGTATAGTTTTCCGGAACATCAGGTAACCTCGAAATTTTTGACCAATAACTATATCTGAACACTTTTTCGGGTTCAAATTCCAGGATAATCCCATGGTCTTCCCGATTAGCTCCATTCCATTTTCCTGTGAAAATGATTGGATTCCCGACTTTGAAATCCGAAATGATTTCAATGCCAATATCTGTTAACCATTCTTTCATTAATTCCGGTATCGTTAATACTTCCCAGACTTTTGATACATGAACATTTATTATTATTGATTTTTCTACAGTATTGTCCGATTTCACAGAATGTAATCCCTTAATAATATTATTAAATACACCTCAACCCCATGGAAACAACCCCTGCCAGCATAATTAGTTTAATCATTCTGCTTAGAAAACTGAAGTCTTTTTTAGAATCAGCAGAAATTGTTTTCTGGAAAAAGATGGCTAATGGCAAGGCTGTGGCGAGCAACAGGTATACAGGTAGAATGATATAACCTTTCATAAACAGGAATGCACAAGAAAGCACGAGGATACAGAGCGTAAGGATCATTAGATAGTAGATTACAATTTTTGTCCTCGGAATTCCCAGCGTATTGGGGAGCGTTTTAGCGTTAAAAACCGCATCTCCTTCCATGTCTTCGATATCTTTTATGATTTCACGAATGAGTCCTGTGAGGAAAGCAAACACTGTATAATAAATCAACCACAGAACCAAAATCGAATTAGAAGCAAAACCCAAAACCATAATGGAAAGTGCCATAAGTGCTGAAACCAGAACATTGCCAAAAAAGAAAATATACTTGAACCTTACAGAATATTGCCAGAGCAAAAAAGCAATGAAAAAAGAAAGAATGCCGAATTTATAATTCACAAAAAAAGCAATAAACACACCGGCAAAATTGATAACCAAATGTAGTGCAAATGCTACTCTTTTGGATATATATCTACTGACGATGAGGTTATCCGGCTTGTTTATAACATCAATTCTGACATCAGAATAATCATTAATAATGTATCCACCAGCAGCGAGTAAGACTGTGGAAAGGCAAATTAAAATAAATTGAGTTTCAATCTGCAATTGCATGCATTGTTCCTGATCAAGGAAAACATAGGCAAACAATTGCGTAAGAACTATAATGAGTAGGTTTTTCCAACGAATAAGATTGAGAAAATGAACCATTGGAGCCTTGATTGATATTTATACCGGTTATGGCTTTTCTACCACAAAAATATCTTCGCCGTCTTTTTTCATATAATATTTTTCCCGGGCGAATTTTTCAAGTTTATCATTGTTGCCAAACAGTTCTTCTTTTTCTTTTTTGATCTCAGCTATTTTCTGCTGGTAATAAATCTTCTCGGTTTTGAGTGTGCTGTATTCTCTTCCATCTCTGAAAAAGCGTCGAACAAGATTGTACCGATCAAAAAAACTAATCCATGCCAGCATGATTACTGATACAATAAAATATTTGTTCCGGATGATGTGAAGAAATCTGTTCATGTTAGTTTTAATTTATTGAACCAAAGCTAAGGTTTTCAAAACCTTATAGCTTTAGATTTTACCTGTTTGCGTATATAAAATCAGGACCGTAATATCTTCCCGAATTTCCGAGCATTTCTTCAATTCTCAATAACTGATTGTACTTCGCAACTCTATCAGTCCTCGAAAGCGAACCTGTTTTAATCTGTCCACAATTTAAAGCAACCGCCAGATCTGCAATAAAAGTATCTTCCGTTTCGCCCGATCTGTGACTAATAACTGCATTCATGTTGTTGCGCTGCGCAAGTTTAATGGTTTCAAGCGTTTCTGAAAGGGTTCCGATCTGGTTGAGTTTAATGAGGATGCTATTGGCGCTTTTTTCTGAAATACCTCTTTCAAGGCGTGCTGAATTGGTTACAAACAAATCATCTCCAACCAATTGCATTTTATGTCCTAATGCTCTGGTCAGTTTTTGCCATCCTGCCCAGTCATCTTCACCGAGCGGGTCTTCCAGGGATATAATCGGGTATTTGCTCGCCCAGTTTATCCAAAACTCAACCATTTCATCGCTGCTGATTTCTTTCTGGGAGGATTTGTAGAATTTATATAAACCATCTTTGGTAACCATTTCGGTACTTGCCGAATCAAGTGCGATATAAACCTCTTCTCCGGGCCTGTAACCGGCATTTTCAATAGCAAGCAATACCATCTCTATGGCTTCTTCATTTGAGGAAATATCCGGGGCAAAGCCACCTTCATCACCAACGTTCGTCGACAGGCCGTTTTTGTGAAGGACATTTCTCAAAGAATAAAATATCTCAGCACCCATTTGAAGAGAATGCGAAAATGATTCAGCTCCTACTGGCATGATCATGAATTCCTGGAAATCAATTTTATTATCGGCATGTTTTCCACCGTTCAATATATTCATCATCGGTACCGGAAGGGTATTTGCTGAAAGACCGCCCAGATATTTGAACAATGGCAATGACAATTCCGCCGCTGCAGCTCTCGCTACCGCCATGGATACACCCAAAATGGCATTGGCTCCCAGGTTTGATTTATTTTCAGTACCGTCCAGTTCAATCATAAGGCTGTCAATGGCTTCCTGGTCATAAACCGAAAATCCTTCGAGTTCTCCGGCAATGCCATTGTTTACATTATCTACGGCCTTCATCACGCCTTTGCCCATAAACTTATCCAGATCACCATCCCGAAGTTCTACAGCTTCGTAGGCTCCTGTAGAAGCACCTGAAGGAACGGCAGCACGCCCCATTGCATCTGATTCTGTAAATACTTCGACTTCAACGGTTGGGTTGCCCCTTGAATCAAGAATCTGTCTCGCGTTTATTTCGGTTATCCTGCTCATTTTGTCTGTTTGTATGGTGCTTATTATTGTGAAACAAAATTAGCAAGAAACATGGAAAAAGGTTCAGGAATTGTTTGCACCTGGTGTGGATAAGATTGAAAAACATGGAGAATCCAGGATTGCTTGCGATTTGCAATTAATAAAAGATTTGTTCACCCTTTCATAATATGTCCATTGAATAAAATCCGTATTTTTGGATTCTAAATCATTAAAAATAAATAAGTCATGAAAAAATTTGTTGTTCTTTATCACGTTCCTGCCAGCGCCATGGCACAAACCATGAATTCTACTCCTGAACAGCAGGCCGAAGGCATGAAACAATGGACAGACTGGGCTCAAAGGGCGGGCAGTCATCTGAAAGACATGGGCACACCGCTAATGGGTGGTGTTCAAATCAAACCAGGCGGAAGTACCGAAGCAAGTACTAAAGATGTTTCGGGTTATTCAGTTATTGAAGCAGAAGACATGGAACAGGCTAAAAAACTGATGGAAGGTCACCCGCATACCAATGGCTGGAGCAAGGATGCGACGATAGAAATCCATGAGGCGATGCCAATTCCGGGAATGGAATAAATCAGAATATTGGGTTGCTTGTGGTAAAGGCCATTTGCAACCTTGATTTTGTCTTATGCCTTTATCATCCCCATAAAATCATCAAACAGGTAGCCTGCATCGTGCGGGCCTGGTGATGCTTCGGGGTGATATTGTACCGAGAAGGCTTTTAGGGTCTTGTGACGGATACCTTCAATGGTATTGTCATTGAGGTTGATATGGGTTGTTTCTACTTCTTTATGATTCAGTACATCATCAGAATTAATACCGAAACCGTGGTTCTGAGATGTGATCTCACAATGGTTGCGGATAATATTCTTCACAGGATGGTTGAGTCCACGATGACCGTTATGCATTTTATATGTGCCAATACCAAAAACCTGGGCCAATACCTGGTGGCCAAGACAGATTCCGAATAATTGTCGCTTATCTGCAATCATAGCCTTTGCTGTTTCTACTGCATATGGCATTGCCGCAGGATCACCTGGGCCATTTGAAATGAAATAAGCAGAAGGGTTCCAATCGTTTATTTCGGATAGGGTCGTTTTAGCAGGAAAAACCTTCAAAGCGCAGTCGCGTTTGATGAAATTATCCAGGATATTTTGTTTTACGCCAAGATCAAGTACGGCAACTCTTGTCTTTGAATCCTGATTACCGAGTTCATAAGTGTTCTTTGTACTTACATGCGAAGACAATTCAAGCCCTTTCATGCCCGGCGTATTATGCAGCATGGCATTCAAGATTTCAAGGTCGCTTTCTTCTGATGATATGATGGCGTTCATCGAGCCTTTGTGGCGGATATAATTCACCAGGCCACGCGTATCTACATTGCAGATGGCAACCAGGTCGTCTTCAATAAAAAAGTCCTGGATGGAACTGTCAGCCATTTTACGGCTGTAAGGCACATTATAATTGCGGCAAACCAATCCTGCGATTTTGATATCGCTACTCTGGCTTTCAGACTTCTTTATACCATAATTGCCAATATGAACATTTGTAGCGATCAATATCTGACCATAATAGGAAGGATCAGTAAATATCTCCTGGTAGCCCGTCATACCTGTATTGAAACAGATCTCCCCGGTGGTGGTACCAATTTTCCCGGCAGCTTTGCCGTAAAATACTTTGCCGTCTTCTAAGAGAATGATGGCCTGGCGTTCTTCAAAAAATTTCATATTGTGCTGCAAATATCGGAAAAAGGCTGAAGAATACAGAAAGGTATTTTAGAAGATCCATTTTAAAAAATGGAACTTCTATTACAGCTTTCGAAATATCAAACTAACGGAAAATGATGGAATTCCCCTGATATTCAGAGGCATATTGGTAACAAATTGTCCGCCTGACGTAAACCAATTCACAGGGCTTGTATAATAACGATAGCCTGCATAAATGCCTGCACTTTCTTCATAATGCTTGAATATTTGCGATTTTGAGCGGAATACAACACCGATTTTTGGCTCTACGAAAAAATTAAATTCAGAGAAAAGGCTGATGGATGAACTCACTGCTTTACCCGCGGTTGTTTGCTTCGTTAAAGAATCGAAGCTGATAGAATTGGAGCTGGAATATTCGTTCAGGTTAAAATTAGTAAACCCTACTCCCACCTGGGCCGAATAAGAAACCCGATTATGCTGGTCGGAATGGTACCCGTAATGATAATTTAACTGTGAAAAAGTCAGCAATGATGCATTCTGAAAGGGCTCAGAAAAAGAGCCTCCCGTTCCCCTTTCATATTCAATCCCCGTAAAAACATGTGGTCCATTAAGGCCAATGCCTATGTGTCCACTCGCGGATATTGTTTCAAAAAGATCTTGTTTATCTCCCGGTATCAAACTTGAATTGAGGCCATTTACATTGATATAATTTAAAGTCAAGCCAAAATCAAAGTAAAAAAATCCGCGAGGATGGGGCATTCCTACGGTGTCATTCTGTGCAGATGCATTAAAAATACCCATGCCGCCCAAAATTAATAAAATTGGTGCTTGTTTCATTCTCATGGTTCTTTGTTTCAGCAAATAACAGTATAAATCATGAAATATTGTAAATGAGCCAGCTTGTTGGTGACAACACCAACAAGGGCTAAAATTCAGACGTTCCACTTTTTGAAAAAGTGGAACGTCTGGCATACACTAAATGAAACCTGAAGAATATGTTATATTTGTCATGCAGTAATTAAACAAATCTTTGAAAAGAGCATTGCCATTTCTTTTTCTTCTGATTTTCAACGGAATTGCTTCCGGGCAAATGATACAATCTGAACTCATTGAAGTTTGGCAAAACAAGGCCTGGCAAAACTCACAAAAATATACCTATTCCTATGATTCCAGCGGATACGTTTCTTATGAGTTAAATCAAAACTGGGATCGTGTTGCGAATACATGGGTAAATTCATCTCAATATAATTATACAAATAATGATAAAAACGGGAACGTTAATCAGTTTATCTTTCAATTCTGGGACAATGCCAAGGGACAATGGCTAAATTCAGAACGGGATATTTACACATATACCATGTCGAATAAAATCTCAGCAGTTATTATCCAAAACTGGAAGAATGGGGCATGGTATGATACTTTGAATAATATCTCAATTTATGATAAGAATGGAAACCTGCAAAAATATATTGAAGAAGTCCGGGACAGTACCCATCATTCATGGATAAATGACGTTCAGGTCCTCTACACTTACGATACCAAGGGATTACTAAGCCAATATATTTTTCAGAATTGGGACCCTTCGTCAACTGACTCCTTTGAAAATTACGCAAAATGGAGCTACACTTATGACAGCTCCGGAAAGGTAATTACTTACGACTATTCTTCATGGGTTAACACAAATTGGCATACCGACATGCAATATATCTACACTTATGATAAACGTCAGTTGACTAATTGTATTTTGCAAAATTGGAACAACGCGGATAATTCGTTGGTGAACTTTGAAAATACCAATTATATATATAACTGCGACAGTTCGTTACACCAGGAAATAATTACAGACTGGAATGGTTCAAATAGCCAGGTTAACGATCAGCGAAACACCTATTTTTATTTCAAAAATCCTCCCTGTGATGTTGATACAACAACTACACTGGATTTTCAAATATATCCAAATCCCACTTCAGGCCTATTATATATTAAAACTCCTGTCAGTGAAGACGTTGCAATTATGGTGACGGATTTGATTGGAAGAATAATTTATCAGGGGAATTCTTCAGGAAGCAGTCATTTGGTTGATCTTCAATTAGTAGCCCCTTCAATATATTTGGTTTTGGTAAAAACCAAGGACAAAATCTATTCAAAAAAGATCATTAAGGAATAAACTGCATGTCTCCTGACCCGACATGAACTACTAATATTCACGCCGTTTATTTCTTATATTTGATAAATAATTGTACCCAACTAATGAAAAAACCAATTCTATATCTGATTCTTTTAACAGGCATTTCCTTTGTTTATTCCTGTAAAAAAGAGGTCCCTAAAACCAATTCTGTAAACAATAATAACCAATCAATGGCTGGGTCCATTAATGGATCTTATGCATGGGCTGCAGATTCATTTTACAGCTTCAGTAACTCGGGGCTTATTGTCATAATTTGTAAAAACAAATCAGATGGTTCCCAGATCAGTATTCAAATACCGTCAAACATCGCTGCGGGTTCATATATCACAACCTCTCAGAACAGTGAATACAAAGTTAATTTTTTAGTTTTCGGGCTCAACAGTTACCTGTCCTATGGCAGCCTGAACATTAGTTCGAATACTAATAATACGATAACCGGCTCCATTTCAGGTCAATTTACATTCATTGGCGGTGGTTCAAATTCTTTAAACTTAAATATTGAAGCTTTTAAAATTAATTATCAACCCATCGCAACCCACCTTTCGGCAATTATTAATGGAACAAGCTGGAATGCCTTAAACTTTAAAACTTACAAGAAAATCAATACAGGATTCGGTGACAGCGTACTCTATATAACCGGAAGCAAATCAATTTCTACGAATAATGACAGTATTATTCTAAGCGTGCCACTAACTATTATAGCCGGCACATATGGCCTCTCGAATCCGAGGAGCAGCCAATATAGTGTTTCCTATTTCAAGCCCTCTTTTGGTGAATATGACATCAGTACAGGGAAAATGACCATAACCATGAATAACGGTACTTTTATCTCCGGGAATTTCCAGGGAACTTTAACCCCAAATGCACCAAATGGAACGGCTATTCAACTTACCGATGGTGATTTTTTTATTAGGTACAGGTAAGATTTAGCCAGGGACAAACGCTATTTGTGGTTTACGGGCCACAGACCAAGGAAGAGGAGATTGATTATTAACCACAAAAGGGGAATTTTTTCATCTTCTCTGGGATTTCATCAAAAGAATTTATCATTCTGTTTAATCTCACAAACATGAACCAGCTTATTCTGTAGCCCTTGTCGACATAAATCAATAATGACATCTTATTTTTTGCCTGATAAAAAAACAAACCATCTTTAGCTATAGCTGACGAACCATATTGATTCACAAAGTCTTTATAAGAACGACCAACAATATTTGCCTCATTCAGCGTTGAATCGTTTTCATTATCTGCTAAACTAATCAAAGAATCTTTGTTATCCATATAATCACCAACTTTGTCTTTTTTATAAACGACGATCTGAAGCTGGGTATTGCCGGATTTATTCTGGGACAGGTTTCTGCATAAAAAATAGGTCCAGTAAATTCCCTTATATGACGGTTTATAATAATATTTTTCTCTAGTTGCAAAACCGCTATTACATCTATCTTCTGTTCCGATTTTATACTTCTGAAGATCTAATGGATTCTGTAGAAAAGACTGGATGTCTTGATCTTTTACTTTTTTTGTAAAAAGAGTTAAATTGTGGTTATACCCTGAGTGATTTAGAATGCTAAACAAACCTAATAAACTAATATTCAATATTTTGGCAAACATATATTCACTCATTATAAAAATGATTTAGCCCTTCTTAGTTTTGTAACCAACAAGTCTGGGTTAATTATATCTAACACCTTCATTCACCAAAAATAGTCATTTAATGATTTCAGATGTGCCACTTTTTAAAAAAGCGGAACATCTTTTAACAACAAAAAAAGGACACCGTTTTCACAATGTCCTTTTCATATAATTCTGAAATAATATCTTAAATACTATGCAGGCTCGTTTGCGCCTTCAATCTCAGGAGTTCCTTCACCTGGTTGCTCCACTTCGGGTGTTTCAGGAGCTGCTTCTGCCGTAGGTTCGGTATGTTTAACTTCTTCAATCGGCTCAATGGTTTCAGCGGCTGCTGCGCCTTTCTTAGCCTTAGGAGCTGCTGCTTCAGGAGTTTCAGTCTTGTCAACTGTTTTCTTGCCTGTAGCCCTTTTACGCCTGGTTTTAGCTGGTGCTTTTTTGCCTGTGGTATAGGTTTCGTTATAATCAACGAGTTCCATGATGCACAATTCGGCATTATCACCAAGCCTGTTTCCGGTCCTCAGGATACGGGTATATCCACCCGGCCTGTCAGCAACTTTTGCCGCCACTTCACCAAAAAGCTCTTTTACAGGTTCTTTGTGTTTAAGTGCACTGAATACCAACCTGCGACTATGGGTCGTGTCGTCTTTAGCCTTTGTAATGAGGGGTTCAACAAATTTGCGCAACTCTTTCGCCTTTGCCACTGTCGTCTTTATCTTCTTATGAAGAATAAGAGACCCCGCCATATTGCTCAGCATCGCTTTTCTATGGCTGGCAGTACGCCCAAGATGGTTTACTTTATTACCGTGGTTCATGTCTTTAACTATTTGAAAATTTGAAAATTTGAAAATTTGAAAATGAACGCTTATGCGTCAGCCCCAAATTTCTAATTTCAAATTTCAGTTTTCAATTTTTTAATTCTTAATCTTTTAATTCTATTCCTCGTCCAACTTGTACTTCAAAGTATCCATCCCGAATACAAGGTTCTTTTCACGTACCAGGTCTTCCAACTCGGTCAATGATTTCTTGCCGAAGTTGCGGAATTTCAACAGGTCTGCGATATCATACTGTACCAGGTCACCGAGAGTCTTGATTTCTGCGGCACGAAGACAGTTGAACGCTCTTACTGACAGATCCAGATCTGTAAGTGGCGTTTTCAAAAGCTTACGCATGTGCAGGAATTTCTCATCCACACGGTTGTCTTCTTTCTTGATCTCGTTGTCAAGGGTAATGTTCTTATCAGAGAACAGGATAAAATGCTGGATCAGGATCTTAGCTGCTTCTTTCAAAGCTTCTTCAGGGTGAATAGACCCATCGGTAGCCAGCTCGATCACCAGTTTTTCGTATTCTGTATTCTGTCCAACACGGGTTGGTTCAATATTGTATTTCACTTTCTTGATAGGTGAAAAGATCGAATCAATCGCGATAAGCCCGATCAGTGATTCTTTTGGTTTGTTCTCATCAGATGGAACATAACCCCTTCCCTTTTCAACTGTAAGCTCAAGTTCGAGTTTTACAGAAGGTTCCAGGTGACAGATAACCAGGTTTGGGTTTAGTACCTGGAAATAGTTTGAAGCCTTTCCTATATCACCGGCAGTGATTTTGTCATGACCGGTTATGGTAAGAAATATCTTTTCAGCTTCTTCGGTGCCAAGTTGTTTGAAACGGATTTGTTTCAGGTTGAGAACAATATCGGTAACGTCTTCTATAACACCAGTTATAGAACTAAATTCGTGATCAACGCCTGGGATACGAACTGTTGTAATTGCGTAGCCCTCCAGGGATGAGAGCAGTATCCTGCGCAATGAATTACCGATCGTTATGCCATACCCTTTTTCAAGGGGAGAAAACTCAAAAGTTCCTTCAAAGTCAGATGCTTTCTGCATCAGGACCTTTTCAGGCCTTTGAAACGTTGCAATTGCCATATTATGATTATGATTTTAGATTCAAAAAATTATTTCGAGTACAACTCGACGATCAACTGTTCCTTAATGTTTTCAGGGATCTGATCTCTTTCAGGGAAATCAATAAAACGACCTGATTTATCATTTGTATTCCACTGCAACCATGGGAATGATTTCATTCTGCTGGAGAGGGAATCATTAATTACCTCGAGTGATTTGGATTTTTCGCGAACAGAAACCTCATCTCCCGGTTTCAGGATATAAGACGGGATGTTTACGATAGAGCCATTTACAAGGATATGTTTATGGATGACCAATTGCCTTGCCGCAGGTCTTGATTTTGCAACCGCTAATCTAAAAACAACATTATCCAGACGTGCTTCCAACAATTTCAACAGGTTTTCACCCGTGATTCCCTTACGACGGGCAGCCTTGTGAAACAAATTCTCAAACTGTCTTTCAAGAAGACCGTAAGTATATTTTGCCTTTTGTTTTTCAGACAACTGAACAGCATATTCTGACTGTTTTGCCCTTTTTTTATTGATCCCATGTTGTCCGGGAGGATAAGGTTTCTTATCCAAAGCCCTGTCTGGCCCAAAAATAGGTTCTTTAAACTTACGGGCTATCTTGCTTTTTGGTCCTGTATATCTTGCCATTTCGCTTTATATTCTTCTTTACTAAATTCTATATTCGCTCTCGCTCTTCGCTCTAAATTAGACCCTTCTCTTCTTAGGAGGCCTGCAACCATTATGCGGTATCGGGGTTACATCATGAATGCTTGTAATTTCTATACCGGCATTATTGATGGTCCTGATAGCAGCTTCCCTGCCCGAACCTGGTCCTTTAATCTGTACATCTGCTTTACGCATTCCCATATCATATGCAACCTTGGCGCAATCGGCAGAAGCCTGTGATGCAGCATAAGGTGTGTTCTTTTTAGAACCCTTAAAGCCCATTTTACCAGCTGAAGACCACGCGATAACCTGGCCGTTGGCATTAGTGATAGATACGATGATATTGTTGAAGGTAGCCTGGATAAAAACACGACCATACGGTTCTACGTGTACTTTCTTCTTCTTTGCTACGGTTCTTGTTACTTTCTTTGCCATGGTAAATCCAGGTATGTTATTTAGTTACTTTCTTTTTGTTTGCAACAGTTTTCTTACGGCCTTTACGGGTACGGGCGTTGGTACGGGTACGCTGACCTCTTACCGGCAAGCCTTTACGATGCCTTTGGCCGCGATAGCAACCAATGTCCATCAAACGTTTGATGCTCAACTGAACTTCCGTTCTGAGTTCACCTTCAGTCTTGATATTATCGGTAATGAGCTGACGGATCAGGTTAGCCTGTTCGTCAGTCCAGTCTTTCACTTTAATATTGAAATCCACACCTGCATCCTGTAATATGGTGCGTGATTTGCTGCGGCCTATCCCATAAATATAGGTAAGTCCAATTTCACCGCGTTTTTCTTTCGGAAGATCAATTCCTGATATACGTGCCATGTCTTATCCTTGTCTTTGTTTAAACCGTGGTTTGGCCTTGTTTATAATATAAATGCGCCCTTTTCGCCTGACTATCTTACAGTCGGCACTGCGCTTTTTAACGGAAACTTTAACTTTCATCTCTTTATTTATATCTATACGTTATACGTCCTTTGCTCAAATCATAAGGTGACATTTCCACCTTTATTTTATCACCAGGCAAAATCCTGATGTAGTGCATTCTCATTTTGCCCGAAATATGAGCGAGTATCTCATGACCATTTTCCAATTTAACCCGAAACATTGCATTCGGAAGTGCTTCGGTTACGACACCGTCCTGCAAAATAATGGACTGTTTCGACATTTATTGGTTTTTAATTTCGGCCTGCAAAGATAGCTTTTTTTTTCAATTTTTTTAATAATTACATTGCTGTAGTAGTGGTAGCTCCTGAAATGGTGGAGCGACCCTTAATACGGCCTGTTTTCATCAATCCGTCATAGTGCCTCATCAGCAGGTGGCTTTCTATCTGCTGCAGGGTGTCAAGTATTACAGCCACAAGGATGAGCAACGACGTACCACCGTAGAACTGAGAGAAGGAACTGTTTACATTAAGTTCTTTCGCTATAGATGGAAATATGGCAACAAATGCAAGGAATATTGCCCCTGGCAAAGTAATCCTGCTCATAATCAAGTCAATATATTCAGCGGTCTTCTTTCCGGGTTTAATACCCGGGATAAAACCGCCATTTCTCTTCAAATCATCCGCAATCTGGTTCGGATTAATCGTTACTGCTGTATAGAAATACGTAAACAGTACGATCAGAAGCCCGAATACAACGTTATATAGAACACTCACCGGGTTTGTAAGTGCCCCTGCAACACCCTGCCATGCAGAAGATGCCGGGAAAAACTGTCCAACAGTTGCAGGGATGAACATCAATGCCTGAGCAAAGATGATAGGCATTACACCAGCTGCATTTATCTTAAGTGGTAGAAATTGTCTTACACCACCATATTGTTTGTTACCAACCACTCTTTTGGCGTATTGTACCGGTATCCTGCGGGTTCCCTGAACCAGGGCAACTACAGCGATCACAACCAGTACAAGGCTTATAATCTCAATTAAAAATACAACCAAACCGCCACCTGCCTGGCTCATTCTGCTTTCAAGTTCGCTGAAAAGAGCCGTTGGAAGCCTGGCAATGATCCCGATCATGATGATCAGTGAAATACCGTTTCCAAGTCCCCTGTCTGTAATTTTTTCTCCAAGCCACATGACAAACATAGTACCTGCAGTGAGGATAACAATGTTTGAGAACATGAACATAAAATGACTCTCAACTCCTGTATTATATCCCATGGCACCAGGTACCTGAGAACCAAGGTTAATAAGGAATCCGGCTGCCTGTACCGCTGTAATGGCAATCGTAAGAATCCTTGTGATCTGATTTATCTTTTGCGTACCGGATTCGCCTTGCTTTTGTAATTTCTGGAAATAAGGAACGGCAATACCCAGCAACTGTACAACGATAGAAGCAGAAATATAAGGCATGATACCGAGTGCGAAAATAGAAGCTCTCGAAAAAGCCCCACCTGCAAACATGTTGATCAAACCGAACAATCCCTGGCTGGCACGAGAGCTGTATGCCTGTAGCATATTGGGGTCTACACCCGGTAATACCACATAGGAACCCAGGCGGTAAACCACGATGAGCAACAGCGTAAGTATAATTCTCTTGCGCAGTTCTTCAATAGCGAAGATATTCCGAATCGTTTGTATGAGCCCTTTCATTCTGCTTATTATATATTTTCGGCTTTTCCACCTTTTTGTTCAATCGCAGCTTTGGCGGTTTTTGAAAACCCATGTGCCTTTATTTCAACTGAGGAAGTAAGTTCGCCATTACCCAGAATTTTAATCCTGTCATTCTTTGAAACCAACCCGTGCTGAATAAATACTTCAGGATCAAATGATTTGATCTTAAAATTATCAGCCAATGCCTGGATGGTATCAAGGTTGATAGGATTGTATTCTACACGGTTCCTGTTTTTGAAACCGAATTTAGGTACACGTCTTTGAATAGGCATCTGACCACCTTCAAAACCGGATTTACGGCTATAACCTGCCCTTGACTGTGCACCTTTGTGACCACGTCCTGATGTGCTGCCGCCAGAACCCTGGCCGCGGCCTACACGACGTTTTGATTTTTTTATCGAACCGGAAGCCGGTTTTAAGCTATGCAAATCCATATCAAATCTTTTCTGTTGTTACCAAATGATTTACTTTCCTTATCATTCCCTCTATCTGAGGTGTGCTTTCATGCACTACTGAATGGTTCATTTTCCTTAAACCCAGTGCTTTTATTATTCGCTTCTGGTTTTCCGGCCTGTCTATGACGCTTTTGGTCTGTGTTATCTTTACCTGAGCCATTTTCTTTAGTTTTATCCGTTAAATACCTGTTTGAGGTTGATTCCCCTTACTCTTGCCACTTCATATGGATCACGCATTTCTGTAAGCGCTTTTATCGTTGCTTTCACCACGTTGTGCGGGTTGGATGATCCTTTTGATTTCGCCAATACATCATGAATACCGGCACTTTCAAGTACAGCACGCATGGCGCCGCCTGCAATAACACCCGTACCCGGAGCCGCTGGTTTCAAAAATACCAATGCACCTCCGAATGATGATTCCTGTTCGTGAGGAACTGTACGATGTATAACGGGAACCCTGATCAAGGATTTCTTGGCATCATTGATCCCTTTATTTATCGCTTCAGTAACTTCACGCGCTTTACCAAGACCGAATCCTACAACACCGTCGCCGTTGCCGACAACTACTACTGCAGAGAAACTGAAGGTACGTCCACCTTTTGTAACCTTAGCAACACGATTGACATGAACTACTTTTTCAGCAAGATCAATATCGCTCGATTTAACTCTTAAATTTTTATCTATATCCATTTTCTTAATTTCTTAGAAATTTAAACCTTTTTCACGGGCGCCATCAGCCAAAGCTTTTACACGTCCATGATACAAATATCCGTTACGGTCGAATACAACTTTTTCAATATTTGCTTCCAATGCTTTGGCAGCAATGGCAGCACCAACTGATTTTGCCTTTTCAACAGGTGTTTTTGCATTAGGATCAGCATTCTTGGAAGAAGCCGCTGCCAGCGTAATACCTGTTTCATCATTAACAATCTGAGCATATATATCGCGATTGCTTCTATATACTGTCAATCTTGGACGATCAGAAGTTCCGCTAACTTTTTTGCGGATGCCTTGTTTGATCCTGTTATGTCTTAATTCTCTTTTCTTAGTGCCTTCCATAATAAACCTTATTTACCTGCGGTTTTACCAGCTTTTCTACGAACTTTTTCATCTACAAAACGAATACCTTTTCCTTTGTAAGGTTCAGGTTTACGAAGCGACCTGATTTTGGCTGCTACCGCTCCCAGCAATTGATTATCAATCCCTGTCATGGTAATGATAGGGTTTTTTCCTTTTTCTGTAACTGCCGTTGCGGTTATTTCCTTTGGCAGCTCAATCATTACTTCGTGCGAGAAACCAATAGCAAGATCCAAAAGCTGGCCTTGTACGGTTGCTTTATAACCCA
>Ga0207032_1005_pt1 | contig 105798 bp, 89 predicted proteins | sample Alteio_BWMinCont_38_FD_153308 | JGI IMG/M metagenome (GOLD analysis project Ga0207032, IMG submission 153308) | Enriched cells from forest soil in Barre Woods Harvard Forest LTER site, Petersham, Massachusetts, United States -... | ecosystem: Environmental > Terrestrial > Soil > Temperate forest >... | reverse complement strand
CCGATTTTGCGATTGTTAAAGCCTGGAAAGGCGATACCATGGGAAATCTGGTTTACAAAGGGACAGCTCGAAATTTTAATCCGCCAATGGCCACTGCCGGCAGAATTACCATTGCGGAAGTAGAGGAACTGGTACAACCTGGAGAACTCGATCCGAATTTTATTCATACTCCCGGGGTTTTTGTCAACCGGATTTTTCAGGGAACGAATTATGAGAAAAGAATTGAACGTGTAACTGTTACAAAAAGATAAAGGCAATGCTAGATAAATACGGAATAGCGAAAAGAATCGCACAAGAGCTACAAGACGGTTATTATGTAAATTTAGGAATTGGCATTCCCACATTAGTGGCAAACTACATTCCAGAGGGAATAACTGTTATCTTGCAATCAGAAAACGGACTGCTCGGAATGGGGCCTTATCCATTTGAGGGTGAGCAGGATCCGGACATGATCAACGCCGGAAAAGAAACGGTAACTACCCTTCCCGGTTCTGCTATATTTGATTCTGCCACTTCTTTTGCCATGATACGTGGCAAACATATTCAACTCACTGTTTTGGGAGCTATGGAGGTATCCGACAAGGGAGATATTGCCAACTGGAAAATACCCGGCAAAATGGTAAAAGGCATGGGGGGCGCTATGGATCTGGTTGCTTCATCTGATAATATCATTGTAGCCATGATGCATTCTAACAAAGAAGGTGAATCGAAATTATTGCCTGAATGTACTTTGCCGATAACAGGTGTGCGCTGCGTGAAAAAGATCGTAACCGAAATGGCTGTATTGGAAGTAACACCTGACAGCGGTTTCAAACTCCTGGAACGTGCGCCGGGTGTATCGATAGAAGAAATCAAAGCCAAAACAGCTGGTAGATTGATTATTGAGGGTGATGTGCCTGAGATGAAAATCTAATGTGATGATATGTTAATGTGATGATGTGATAATAGGCTTACGCAAGCTGAAAATTAGTTGACTACAAGTTGTAGTCAACTGAAAATGCTGACCAAGGCAAAAGAACTACATTTTTCGGAACAAAAGATTTAACTAAATTTGTTCTGTTCAATAAACAGGATAATAATGGACGTAAGTGTTGTAATACAAAAATTTACGAGATTACCAGATGCACTGAAAGCTGAGGCTGAGGATTTTATTGATTTTTTATTTGCGAAAGCGAATAAGGATCAAACAAATAAACGCCAGACCAAAGGCTATGGCTTGTGGAAAGACAAAATTGAAATGAGCCCTGATTTTGATGCTCCACTGGAAGATTTTAAAGAATATATGAGGTAATGGATTACCTTTTGGATACCCATACACTCATCTGGTACTTCAAAGAGGACGCTCAGCTATCTAAAAAAGCACTTGATTGCATCCAGAATCCCGATTCAGAAAATTATATAAGTGTTGTTTCTTTGTGGGAAATGGCCGTTAAAATCAGCTTAAATAAATTGAATATAAGCAGGCCTTTCCGGGAATATATTAATGACATTATTTCAAGTGGAATCAGCATTCTTCCTATTCAAAATGAAGATAATGTTTTAGTTTCATCATTACCATTTCATCATAGAGACCCATTTGACAGAATGCTGATTGCACAAGCCATAAATGGTAAAATGTCGATCATTTCTAAAGATGATACTTTCTCAATGTACAATGATTTAAAAGTAATTTGGTAAAACATTTCAAAATGGTTGAAATCAAAGCCAAAACAGCTGGAAGATTGATTATTGAAGGTGAGGTGCCTGAAATGAGGATTTGAGGCTTGGTTTATTAGATTGTATGCTACATAGATGGCAATTTTTAATTACAATATTTCTTAATAGCATCCGGAGCTTCATTATTACCTAACCTTAGAGATTTATTTAAATCATTACACCCGCCATTTTTTTGTCCCATTAAACATTTCACTAACCCTCTGCTATAATAAAATGCTGGATAAGTTGAGTCAATCCCAATTGCCTTATCGAAATCTGCTAATGCATTTTGATACGAACCTAGAGGTGCTTTTGCTAATCCTCGGTCATAATATGCAATTGCGTTATTTGGATTAATTTCAATAGCTTTATCTAAGTCTATAATAGAACCTTTGTAATCCTGGAGTACATATTTTGCCGTACCTCTATTAATATAAACTGGAGTATCCTTTGGATTAATTTCGATCGCTTTGTTATAGTCTAAAATTGCTCCTTGATAATCCTTAACAATTTTTTTAAGCTCGCCTCTATGAACATAAGCATCTTCCATATTTGGATTAATTCCAATAGCTTTTGAATAATCTTCTATTGCACCGGCATAGTCCTGCAAATGCTTTTTAGCCCTGGCCCTTTCATAGAATGCGTTGGAATCATGCGGATTAATTTCTATTGACTTGTTGTATTCTTTCAATGCTCCCTGATAATCATTTTGTTTAAATTTCATAAACCCTTTGACAAGATATATTTTTGAAATATTTGGATTAATTCTCATTGCTGCATCATAATCAGCATTAGCCCCGTCATAGTCGTTTAGGTCAGCTTTTACATTACCTCGATTTAAATAAAGATACGGATCCATTGGATTAATACTTAAGCCCAAATTATAATCCTCCATAGCACCTTTGATATCTTTTAAATTTGATTTTGCCATCCCCCTATTATCATAAGCTTTATCCAAATTAGGATTGATTTCTAGAGCTTTACTGTAGTCAGATATGGCACCTTTATAATCCTGAAGCGCCAATTTTACATTACCTCTGCCTAAATAGGCTAAATCGAATTTTGGATTCATTGCAATTGCCTTATCATATAGTCTTATTGATTGATGGTATTCATGTAACGAATCCTTTTCTTTAGCTCTGTTAAAATATTCCTCGCTCGTTTGACTATGGCAACTTAAAATTGGAGTTATGGCAAGTATCAAAAAGAGAAAAGATTTCATGTTTGACTAATTAAATATATACTAGGTTTCTTCAAATATAGGGTATTATGATCATGATAAACTTACTCACGCAATCATCACCAAAAACTCATCCTCACTAATCACCTTCACCCCAGCCAGTTTCTTGGCTTTTTCTACTTTGCTTCCGGGATCTGCACCAACAACAAGGTAATTGACCTTGGCACTGAGCGATCCCGCTATTTTGCCCCCCAGTTCTTCAACTTTTTCTTCGGCTTTGGGGCGGGTCATGGTAGCCAGGGTGCCTGTAAATAAAAACATTTGTCCGCTTAGTTTGCCTTCGGTTTCGGATCCTGATTTTTGAGGTTTACAGGTTTGCAGTCCAATGGATTTCAATTCGTTGAGCAGGTTAACCGTCTCTTCTGAATGGAAAAATTCATAAATGCTTTGAGCCACTTTCGGGCCGACATCATACAAGGCATTGAATTCTTCCAGGCTCCATCTTTCAAAATCTTCAATACAATTCACTTCCTCCATCAGGTTTTTGGCAGTGGTTTCGCCTACGTGGCGGATCCCAAGCCCAAACAGCAACCGATAGGGATGTTTCTGCTTTGCTGCTTTAATGGCAAGTTTCAGCTTTTCAACCGACTTTTCTCCAAAGCCTTCCAGTTTGGATATATCATCATAAGGCAGTCGGAACATATCAGGAATCGAGCTAACCCAACCCTCTTTGATAAACCTGTCGATGCTCGCAGGGCCCAGGCCAGCAATATCCATGGCATCTTTAGAGACAAAATGCACGAGCCGTTCATATACCTGGGCGGGGCATTCATTGTTTACACAGCGCCATGCCGCTTCTTCTTCTGATCTGATAAGCTTTGTCCCGCAAGATGGGCAATGCGTCGGGAAATGAATGATGGTTTCATGACCACTTCTTGATTCTTTAATAGAAGAAGCAATATAAGGTATTACATCCCCTGCCCTTTCCACAACTACTTCATCACCAATGCGGATGTCTTTATCTTTGACAAAATCCTCATTGAACATGGAAACTGAAGACACCGTTACGCCGCCGAGCGCCACAGGCTGCAATTTGGCAACAGGGGTTATCGTCCCGATCCTCCCCACCTGGAATTCCACTTTTAAGAGTTTTGTTCTGGCCTGCCTGGCCTGGAACTTATATGCTATGGCCCAGCGCGGATGGTGTGAGGTAGCGCCCAGAATATCTTCAAGTTCAAGGTTATCCACCTTAACCACCATGCCATCTATTTCATAAGTAAAATTATCCCTTTTGACATGCCATTCTTCGCAATAGTCAACAATGGCTTTTCCTGTATTTAGTATTTTCAGTTCTTTGATCGGTGTTTTGAATCCCAGGTCATTCAGCATTTTAATATTGTCAGACCGCTTTTTGAAGGTAGAACCGAGCAGGTCATTTCCATTCTCATCAACAGCATAGCTGATATGGTATAAAATGGCATCCAGGTTTCGCCTGGCCACCTCTGCCGCATCCTGCATACGTAAGGAGCCGGAAGCAGCATTACGTGGATTAGCCAGCTCTGAGAGGCCAGCCTCTGCCCTATCCTTATTATACTTTTTAAACTTTTCTTTGGGGATGATCACCTCACCCCGGATCTCAATGGTTTTGATCCCATATTTTGAAAAATTGGCCTTAGGCGGAATAGATTTTACAGCCTTGATATTTGGGGTAATCTCCTCACCCATAATACCATCACCCCTTGTTAAAGCCCGCGATAACCTGTCATTTTCATACACCAGTGAAATACCTCCGCCATCAAACTTAGGCTCAACAGTATAGTTTACCGATTCCAGTTTTGACAAGTCTTTTACTTTACGGTCGAAGTCTATCAGGTCGTCTTCATTATAAGAGTTATCCAATGACAGCATGGGCACAATATGCGAAACGGTGGGGAATTCTTTGGTCAATCCCTGTGCGATACGATGCGTGGGTGAATCATCCGTAGCCAGTGCCGGGAAATGATCTTCAATGGATTTGAGATGTTTGAATAATCTATCATATTCAAAATCTGTAATAATCGACTCGCTTTGAACATAATACATATGATCGTGAAAATTGATCACGTCGCGAAGGTCGGTGACTTCTTTTGCGGCTTCGGATATTGAATGAATGGATGATTGAATGAGAGAATGATTGTTAGAATCAAGATGCTCAAGCAACTTATTGGTTAAGTTTTTGAAGTCCTGTATTTGTTCCGGGGTGTACATATTCGGTTAGAAAATTAAAAGACCGGAAAATTAGGAAAATTATGGGATAAGAGAAGTCAAAACCGCAAAGGGCGCAAAGGTGGCGCAAAGGGCACAAAGTTTTAATGAGGAATTTCTACAATCTCTACTCAGGTTTAATCTTTGCGTTCTCTGCTATACCTCTGTGTTCTTTGCGGTTAAATCTTTCTACTTGAAATAAACATTCCATGTTACAACATATAACAAAACCATTTTCAAAAATCTTCTGTTTGGGGAATTAGACAAAAGACAAAATTCTAAAAATATGAAAGTTGAAATATGGAGTGATGTGATGTGCCCGTTCTGCTATATAGGCAAGCGGAAATTTGAAAATGCATTGGCACAATTCCCTCATAAAGAAGATATTGAAGTAGAATGGAAAAGCTTTCAGCTGGATCCTAATATTGTTACTGACCCATCAAAAACCGTTTACCAGCACCTGTCAGAGCGCAAAGGCGTCACTTTTGAGCGGGCAAAAGAAATGAATGATTATGTGACGAATATTGCCAGACAAGTTGGGTTGGATTATAAATTCGACCAGGCTGTGGTTGCCAATTCATATGATGCACACCGCTTTTCGCACCTGGCTAAAAATCATGGCCTGCAAAATGAAGCTGAAGAAAAGCTTTTTAAAGCTTATTTCACGGAAGGTAAAAACACCGCTGATGTGGAAACACTGGTAAAGATCGGTGCTGAGATCGGACTTGAAGAAGGTGAGATCAGAAATACCCTTGCCGGAGATGATTTTAGTGATGAGGTTGAAAATGACATTTATATTGCGCAACAGATTGGCGTAAATGGTGTTCCGTTTTTTGTACTGGACAGTAAATACGCTATTTCTGGTGCACAGGAAAGTACCACATTCCTGGCTGCACTCAACCAGGCATGGGAAGAACATCAACCTGCTAAAATCATGTTGGCTAATGACTCCGAAGACGGAGCATTTTGCACCCCGGAAACATGCTAATATATAGCGAAGAGATATGAATAAAAAAAGGAGCCTTGCCGCTCCTTTTTTTTATTCAAAAATACCATAATGCAAACCTGTAAGCCGGGTTCTGTTTCCCGGTAAACCGGGACTTCTATCATTTATCTGGGATGACCGTCACCGATCACCTCTATCAACCTACCCTCCGACATTGGACGGGTATCCTTATCCTGATTTGCACCAGGAGCTGCCGGTTTATTTGGTCTTTCAACCCGCGGGGTTTACCTTCTGCCACCGTCACCGATGGCAGCGATGAGCTCTTACCTCATCCTTTCACCCTTACCCTTGCAATTGCTTGCAAAGGCGGTCTTGTCTCTGTGGCACTTTCCGTATCATCTATGGCGGGATGATCCTTTTCGTTAAAAAGCGCGGTACCCTGTGTTGCCCGGACTTTCCTCCCTGAACGAATTCAAGGCGATAGAACGGTTTGCGAGGGCAAAATTACGAATTATGAATCAGGAATTATGAATTAAAAAGTTGAACCCTTTTGGCAACCCGAAAATATAATTTGGTAGTAACAAAAAGAATGACGTCATTTGGAATAGGAATTGGGTATTTGCTGGAAAACAAGTCTTTAAAAGTTATCGCTATACTTTTTTCCGTTGAGGTTTTACGAATAACGTACTTAAAAAACAAGCTTATGATTCCTCTACCTGGTGTTTGGTATAGTTACTTCGATGATTTGGGATTAGAGCACTCTGCTCAATTTTTGCCCGGCAAGAATACCTATTCACCCCCCGGAACAGCGCCGGTACAAAATAAACCTTATACTTATATAGATCCGACACAATTATCTATCGTCGTTTTCTTTAATGCAAATAATCTGCAATTGGTGGGTGGGCCAATGGGTGATCCTTATGTGGATGAAGCCGGTAATAATGTTTATGATGTACAGGTAGAGTCAGGCCCAAACCCATTAAATTACGATTCAATGTGGTTTAATCTCAGGTCCTACAACATTGAATCTAATAGCTATGTCCAACCTTCATTTATTGTGAATTTACAAAACCAGGATAGCAGCACATCCAGGACCAAGCCACATATTTATTCATCTTCAGGTGTTCCGATGGGGCCTCAGATATGGCCACATGCTAAATTTATAATTGAGGAAGAATTTAATGCAGCCATTGAGAAAGCAATAAATCGCATGCAGAAGCTACTAGATGTAGGGAAGTAAAAAAACACATTTTAATCGGATGATTGACTTTTTTAACCCGAAATCCGGTATTTGTTTTATCCTGATTTTATCAAGTTATTTTGGTTTCATAGATGCTAAAGCTGATAACTACGGCTTAAAGAACAAGATTGATTCTCTACAATACTATTCTACAACGGATACCAACCGTGTCAATCTTTTAAAGTCAATTGCGTGGGAATATAGGAATACAAGCTATTCAGATTCTAAAAAATATTTCCATTTAGCTGAGGTTCTTGCTCAAAGGCTACATTTTCAAACGGCTATAATCAACATATATAGTAGCCTTGGACTAATTTGCTTTAATGAAGGAGCTTACGATTCGTCCATTTATTTTCATTTGAAAAGCCTAAAACTAAGGGAAACCATTCATGACAACGCAGGTATTGCGCATTCAAATGAAAATTTAGGAAATGTTTATATTAGGTTAAATGATAGTGCAAAGGCGTTGTATTATTTACACAAAAGTGTAGAGTTCATTTCAAAGACTGGAAATATACTTGATGAAGCTAGAATAAATATGGATCTCGGCTTTTTATATCAAAATTATAAGCGATTTGACCTAGCTCGAAGTTATTATTTAAAAGCTCTTCCACTATTTATTATGGTCAATAACAGAGAAAACCAGGCAAAAATTTATAGTAATATAGGCGCCACTTATTTTAGTGAAGGGAATTATAAAAAAGCATTGGTATATTTTTCTCAGAATGCCAGAATGCTGAAATCATTAAATAATTACAGCGATTTGGCAAATGCTTTTGATAATATTGCAATTGCTTATGAAAAAGATAATAAAGATAGTTCTCTTTATTATTTCAACCTTGCCATTCCCCTTGCAAAAAAAACAGGGTCTTTGTCATCACTAATGGAGATATATGGCAATCTATCAGATTTTTATAAACAAATTAATGATTATCAAAAAGCCTACAATACGCTCGATTTATATGATAAAATAAAGGATAGCATATACAATATAGAAAAGAGCAAAGCCATTGCAGATATGCAGACCAAATATGAAACGGAAAAGAAAGAACAGCAGATTGCGATACTAACAAAAAACCACGAAATAGAAGAGGCTCATGCACAGCGTCAGAGTTTTATTGGCTATACACTTGGAATAGGATTGATTCTCATTCTTATAATTTCATTCATTCTTTACCACCGTTATCGTTTTGAACGAAAAGCAATTCAAATTATCCGCGCCGAAAAACGACGTTCAGATGAATTGCTTCTTAATATCCTGCCTGCTGAAACAGCCCAGGAACTTATTAAATACGGCAAAACTACTGCCCGTAATTATGATGAAGTTAGTGTGATGTTTGCTGATATTAAAGGATTTACAGAAATTGCCGAATCAATGACAGCTGATGCACTGGTTGAAGATCTTGATAAATATTTCGGTTCGTTTGATCTTATTATTGAGCGGCATGGACTTGAAAAAATTAAAACAATCGGGGATGCCTATCTATGCGCGGGCGGGCTAACAGGTTCGTTAAAAGGGACACCAATTGATATCATAAAAGCTGCTCTTGAAATGCAACAATATGTAGAAGCAGAGAAACTTGAGAAACTGGGCAAAAACCAGTCTTATTTTGAGATCCGTATCGGGATAAATACAGGCCCGGTTGTGGCTGGAGTGGTTGGAATAAAGAAATTTGCTTACGATATATGGGGTGATGCTGTAAATACGGCAGCCCGCATGGAACAGTTTGGTGAGACCGGTAAAGTAAACATATCAGAGCACACTTATTATATTGTGAAAGACAATTTTAATTGTACTTCCCGTGGAAATATTGAGGTAAAAAGCAAAGGGATCATTGCAATGTATTTTGTTGATAGTGAGAAAATAATTACGGTTTAGAATCTCGAATTCTTGGGTACTCATTAATAAGATAAATATTACTTGCAATACACTTTTGTGACTTCTTTGGCTCTTGAATCTCCTAATTTTAAAGCCTGGCTAAAATCCTGGCATGCATTATCCTTTTGCCCCAACTTCATTTTAACAGATCCTCTTTCAAAATAAGCATAATTGTAAACAGGATCAATTTTGATACATGAATCAAGATCAGCTATTGATCCTGTATAATCAAATAAGCTGGCTTTTGCACACCCTCTTGCATAATAGGCATCTGCGTATCTGGAATCAATCTGTAAGGCTTTATTCTGATCTTCTATATCTCCCTTATAGTCTTGTAGATAGCTCTTTACGAATCCCCTTCTGAAATAAGCCTCAGGAAACGACGGATTAATCTCTATTGATTTACCAAAATCATCGATGGCTCCTTGGTGATCTTGTGACTGATCTTTAGCAAAGGCTCTGTTGAAATATAAATTTGCATTATAGGATGTCGAATTAGAATTATTTAATTCTATTAACTTACTATAGTCGGCAATCGCCCCCTGATAGTCTTTTTGGTAATATAACTTTACAAATCCTCTTCTGAAATATGCATCCGTATATTTAGGGTTTATACCTATTGCCTTACTGTAATCCTTGATCGCTGCATTGTAGTCCTTCAATTTATCTTTTGCAAAACCTCTGGCACAATAAGCTTCAGCGTATTCAGGATTAGTCTTTATTGTCTTGTTATAGAATTTAATAGCTCCCTGGTAATCTTTTAAATAGCTTCTGGCAAGTCCTTTATTATAATACTCATTCGCAATTTGGCTGTATCCATTTATCGTAGAATAAAACGCAAGAATAAGCAGAAATAAGTTTTTCATATTGTTCAAGTCTTTATAAGTCAAATATAAAGTTTTTTGAAAATACTTTCAACGCCAGTTATACAACATACTCGTTCAAAAAAACAATGCCCCTGTTTCAAGAATTTGAAAAAGGGACATCGCGAACCAGAAATATGATTGAAAAGATTATGAGCAGATCCGTTTCATCACTCGTAATTGCTAACGCGAACCTTCGGGTTCATAATTACTAATTCGTAATTGAATATCAGCTCCACTTGAAGCTATGGAACAACCTTATACCAAACGTAAATGACTGGAGATTTGGGGCAGCATAAGATCCCTGGAACAAAGGAGAAGTATTAAATTTCCCATACAGTTGAACATCTCCATATCCGATTATTCCCATCAACCCGTAATCAATGCCATTGCAATGAAAATCACCATAATAGTGCTGGGTACCGTGCGCGTCACTGATTTGTTTGGTATAAGCTCCCAGCAAAATACCACCATATCCACCTGCTCCGATTGTGAAAGAATGGCTTTGTTTCTTAGGGTTTGAATTATAACACAACATAAGAGGCAATTCAAGATATTGAGTTGACAATTTATCTTTTGAAAAATTGGCGGTTGTATCATTATAAGCGTTAAACTTTGCAGCATTCGGCTGGATCGTTATATTATTGGTAAAACGATAATCATGCAAATCAAATTCGAGCCCTGCATCCAGGAATAATTTATGATCAGCCAGGTTAACCATCAGATCGGCAACGCGGAAATTGACATTGACAGATTTCCCCACATTAAGATCCAGAAGACGGTTTGGCTGGGATACGCCAAAGTTACCACCATCAATAAACTGCGTGAACCCTAAATCAAATCCTTCGAGTCCAATTCTGCCTTCAACATTCCGAATATGTTCTTTTGCAGTATCCTTATGTGACAATTTATTGAGATTTATAATTACGTATTTATCAGAGATCGTTATTCCCTTCTTATCCGCATCCTGAAGTGATTTGTTCAGACTGAATTTCCTCCTGATGGTGGCTGTATCCACATCAATGTTAACATTACCATCACCCGGTTTCACAGTATATACAGAATCTCCGTTCATAATAATAATTGTCTTTTTTTCAACATTTATATTTTTATTCCCACCAACGCCGCCATGAATCCTCACAACAGAATCACCATTAATTATAACAGATGAACCACTCTCTGGCCCTGTACCGCTATTGTCTGAAGTTACTATATTAGTAATAGTGTCTCCATCGCGAATTACAATGTTTCTCTTTATATCCACTCCATTTTCGCGGTCCTCCTTGCATATTGTTACAATGCTGTCCTTTCCATTTCTGTCCACCGACCTTTTTTCAGTATGAATGATTTTGTCTTTTTGGCCCTGTGCTTTAATAGAAAAGGGCATGACTATCAGTATTAAAGAGGCTATTAAAACTGTTCTCGTTATCATATTTTTATTTTTCATTTTATTTTTAATTTATTTATTTGATAGTTTTATTAATAGAAATATTGGGTGTCTGTATTGAAAGTGCATAATAGGTCTGCTGGTTTTTTTCCTGCTTTTTAATTGATACATGATGAAAAAGATTGATTGCAGTCTGAAGCAGGGTTTGATCATTATCCTCATTAGAAGAAACTGTTTTCACCGGATTTTTTGAAACAGAATGATTTACCGGCTCTTTCGCAATAGCAAGTTGTTCTTTCATTATAGACTGATGTGTAATTTTATCAGTATCATTTTTTATACCTCCTGGTATTTTCTGTTCCGCAACGGGTTGACTTTTTAATTGCGTTGGCTCCGGAATTGCATTTTGAACAGATTTATCTTTAACAGGTTCATTTGGCATTTGTTTCGCAATCAAGCTCTTATGACTATTTTTTGAACCATTAATATCATTCTTCTGATTATCGATCGATTTTGTATCCTGAGCCATTTTATTTTCTTCCTGTGATGAAGCAATATTTTGGTTCTTCTCTGGGATTTGAACTGAAGGTGTGTTTTGATTTTTCAAAAACGAATGTGCAGTCTCAATCCTGGTTTCGGGCTTACGAATAGTAAAAATAATCACGAATGCAAGAACCGCTGCCGCGGCTGCAAAAGCCGCATAGCGATATAATTTGAAAACCACTACAGGTTTCTTCAGTTCCACCACAGGTTCCTCAGTACGAAAAAGCAGGCTTTTATTCGGGAAACGGATACTCAGATCCGGCTGAAGGCGGGTACGCTGCAGCAAATCCCATTCAGAGGCTGCTTCATGATTCTCTTTAATAAACAGTTCCATATCTGCTCTTTCATCCGTATTCAGGTCATTTTCAAGGTACCTGATAAGCCAGTCTTTATAATTATTTTTATTTATTTCCATAGTAGTAGTTCTCTGTTTTTTCAATGTAATTCCTCAAAAAAGTCCTTGCCCGGTGAATATATACCTTCACCTGGCTTTCAGTCAATTGCGTTATAGTCCCAATTTCTTCATAAGAATATCCTTCATAATCTCTAAGTAATATTACAGTCTTTTGATCGGCTGGCAGTTGGTTTACAGCATTTTGAACCATTTCTTTTGTCCCGGTATATTCCTCAGTATAAAAATTCATATCCTCATGATGTTCTTCCAGTGGCGTAATCCGCTTTACTTTCCTGATCCTGTCTATCATGGTATGATAAGCTGTGGAGAACAGGTAGGATTTTGCTTTTGTGCCGTCTATATTTTCTTTATTCATCCAGACTTTTTCAAATGCGTCTTGTACTATATCCTGGGCGTCTTCCTCATGTTTGGTGCACTTCAAAATAAACCGGTAAACAGCATCCGCTTCTGCCTCTACCAGGCTATTGTACGTTTTAGCATCCATTTTGTCGTATGACGGGCTAAGAGCCCGGAAAGTTACAGGGGTTTGAGAAAATAATTTGGGGATTTGGGGATTTAGGAATGGAATAAACAGATAAAATATAACCAAACTAGCACTTTAGCTGGCTTTAGGGTATAAAAAAATGCCGAAGCTAATTTAATCTTCGGCATCATATTTTGTTTAGGTATAGTAGACTTAGAAATAAACCGAACCAGTGATCACAGCGCCATTAGTACTGTTGAAATTAAACTGGGGTTTCTGTTCAGAAGAATTTGAGATGTCTGGCTGATTGATACCATTGACGCGGGAAGAGCTTACTGTAGAGCTCTTTGCATCCAACGAATATGAAATACCAAAACTAAATTCAGCACCGATAGAAAAATTCTTTGATATAAAATATTCGAATCCAAGAAATGGATATAATCCAATATTAATAATGGACGGATTTTTGGTAACTGACTTGCTAAAATCACCATTTAGTCCATTTCCTGTTAGCGTTTCATCGATGATTGTATTGGAACTTGTTGAAGTTCCGGAAGTCATCATAGGTACCAGATCCCCACCCCCATATATGCGAAACCTGTTCACTTTTGCAATCACTTTTTCACACCCAATACCTATTCCGACCGTAGAATTACGACTTTCATTATCATAATATCTTCCGCCACTGGTACTTGTGCTACCATAATTGGTTAATGTAAGGACTCCTGAGAAACGCCAGATAAAATTTTCATTCTGAGACAATTTGTATTGTAGCGTGCTCGTGTGCGCTGCTGACAAACTTATCCCCTGGAGTCCATTAAGTCCAAAAGTAAATCCTTTCGAACCCGGATCTGGGAATTGTGCAAAGGTTGAAATTACAAGTAATGAAAAACAAAAGAATAGAATGATTTTTTTCATGTTTTAAGAATTAAAAGTTATCTTATAATTTTAATAACGAATAATAATCTACGGCAGTGGGTCAGGCCTAATGATTGTCCAGATTTTATTTATAAATTTCCTCATTCTGTTATAAATCCTTCTTCACCACGCAGCCCCAATTCCACTACTCTCAAATTCTTCATTTGTGAGCCTTCAATATCCATAAGAACTAAAGTCCTGACTTTATGAAACCCACTCCGTCCGGCTGCACCCGGATTAATATGCAATAATCCTAGTTTTTGATCACGCATCACTTTGACAATATGCGAATGACCACATATAAAAAGATTAGGCGGGTTGGATTTTATTTCATCCCGGATATCAGGAGCATATTTTCCCGGGTATCCTCCTATATGGGTCATCAAAACATTTACGCCTTCACAATTGAACCTTAACGTTTTAGGATAAGTAAGCCTGATCTCTCTGCCATCAATATTTCCATATACACCACGCAATTCTGCGATTGTTGCTAACTTATCAGAAACCTCAATCCCACCCCAGTCACCGGCATGCCATATTTCATCCAGATCCTTTAAATAATGAATGATTCTGTCATCCAGGTAACCATGTGTATCACTGATTATGCCTATTTTCTTCAACTGTGCTGATAATTATCGACCTTTGCGCTTAAGTCATGCAAAGTAAAGAAAAAATATATGGCATCCATTCCGTTCAGGAAGCCATAAACAGCGGCACCTCGCTTGCCAAGGTTTTTATCCAGAAAGATATTCATAACGATGGCATCCGTGAGATTATCCTGGAACTCAAAAAATTTGATATTCCTTTCCAGTTTGTACCGAAAGAAAAACTTAACAGATTAACTTCCAAGGCACACCAGGGAATCATTGCCATAAGTTCAGCGGTTGATTTTGCTTCGATAGATGATGTGCTTCCCCAGATTTTTGAAAACGGCGAAACACCTTTTATTGCATTGCTTGATAAGATAACGGATGTCCGTAATTTCGGAGCCATAGCCCGTAGTGCGGAGTGTTTTGGTATTCACGCACTGGTTATTCCGGCAGTTGGCAGCGCCATGCTTAATGCAGATGCATTGCAGGCATCAGCGGGAGCTTTGCAAAAAGTGACCGTTTGCCGGGAGATCAATTTTATGCGATCCATAGAGAATATCAAAAACTCCGGATTACAACTTGTCGCTATTACTGAAAAGGCCACAAAAGAAATATCTGAAATTAATTTCAGTCTGCCGACTGCCGTCATCATGGGATCAGAAGGCTCCGGAATAGATCCTGAATTATTGAAGATCTGCGACGATAGTGCCAAAATAAAAATGACAGGAGAAATTCAATCTTTGAATGTATCAGTTGCGGCCGGGATTGTGTTTTATGAGGCGAGTAAAACTCGGGCTTAGAAGTTCAACCCCTTCAGGGTTATAAATTTAACATAGAATATATTCAATAAAAGCAACCAATTCTTTGGAAGCCTGAAGGGCTTCAATTTTAATAATCCTGGGTGCAACCCGGGGCAAATCCTAAGACTAAATATCACAACCCTGAAGGGGTTGAATAACTATATTGATAGCAAAAAAACTTGCCCTAACTATTCCCCAAACAGCACTTCCACGAACCGATAAACTTCCTCGAAAGTATTATAAAGCGGTACAGGTGCCACTCGAATCACATTGGGTTCACGCCAGTCCGCAATGATATGATTTGCAGTAAGTTTGTTAAATAATTCTTTCCCGTTTTTCAGTGCGAGCAATGAAATCTGCGCGCCTCTGTCCCTTGGATCTGACGGAGTTATGATTATAAAATTTTCTTCAGTTTGCCCTTTCATCCTTTCGCGGATAAGGAAATCAAGATAACCGGTGAGCATATCGCTTTTCTTTCTCAAGGATTCCATGCCCACTTCATCAAATATTTCAAGTGACGCTTTATGTATGGCCATTGGAAAAATTTGAGCATTGCTCAGCTGCCAGCCTGCCGCACCATATTCCGGGATAAAACCAGGTTGCATTTTAAAACGCTCACTTTCTTTATAGCCCCACCATCCAGCCAAGCGCGGCAATTCAGGACTATTCGCCCATCTTTCATGGACAAAAACCCCGGATGTTCCTCCGGGTCCTGAATTCAGGTATTTATAGCCACACCAGGCCGCAAAGTCAACACCCCAGTCATGCAGATTTAGCTTCAGGTTTCCGGCAGCATGGGCCAGGTCGAAACCTACCATACATCCGGCCTCGTGCCCGGCCTTGGTAATGGCTTCCATGTCAAAAGCCTGGCCAGTATAATAGTTTACTCCTCCAAGCAAAATCATTGCAATGGTGCTCCCCTCTTTTCGTATTTTGTCCAATATATAATCGGTCTTTAATATATGTTCTCCCGGCCTTGGGGTAAGTTCAATCAAACTATCATTTACATCGTATCCATGATTCCGGATCTGACTTTCCACGGCATAATAATCAGAAGGGAAAGCGCCGCCTTCAATTAATATCTTGAACCTGGCAGGATTTGGGTGATAAAAACTGGTCATTAATAAATGAAGGTTTACGGTCAATGCATTCATAACCACGACCTCATGCGGCAATGCCCCAACAAGTCTGCTAACTGGGCCCTCAAATTGCTTATGATAACCAAACCATGGATTCGTTCCTTCAAAATGTCCTTCCACACCCAGTCTGGCCCAATCATCCAGTTCTATATCTATAAAAATTTTAGCTGTTTTAGGTTGCAGGCCCAAAGAATTGCCACAGAAATAAATAACCTCTTCCCCATCTACCTTAGGAATGTAAAAACGTGAACGGAATGATTTTAAGGGATCTTTGGAATCTAATGAGCGGGCATATTCTAAAGTATTGTCAAACATTTTGGTAATTGCTGAAAGAGGTGTAAATGAATCCTGAATAAACCGGGTTCAAAGGTAAAATTATTTTTTTTGCAGAAATGCCTTCACAGTATATTTGTAAGGTCGAAGAATCAGACATTGTCCATGCTTTTTAAACCCACTTTTCTTTTTTTTATCGTAATTGGAGCTACACTATCCGGATGCGTGGCAGTGATGGATATCCTTGGATTGAGATTCAGCGAACCTAAATTTGAAAATAAGGAAAAACAAATGGAATTTCTCCAAAAGTACTTTTTGGACACTTCCAATTTATTTGTTTTGAAGGGAATATATTGTGATAGTCTTGCTTCAGGTAAATATGACATTTCGCCCAAGGAAGACAAAAAGAACAGCACTTTTAATCTATGTCAGTACAGAGTATTTGATAAAAAAGGAGACTTAATAGGAGGTTGGAGTTCAGATTGTAATATTATTTATCCTCCTTTTCCACCTGATGCAATTCCAGCATATAAGGTTGATGGGAATGATAACTTAGAATCTGACTTGAAGATGTATTCAACACTTGATGGGAAAGATATACCGATAAAAAACTATTTTGGTGTGCACCAATACACAATAGTCGCATATTGGGCCATTTATCAGCCAAAGCAAAACCTTCATATGTTGCAATTTCTTCAGGGGTATTTAAGGTCACACGATATTGATGCCGTTTTGCTCAAGATTAATACAGGCGCCCCAATCCATCATTGGCGCCAAGTAACAATTGATAAATAATCAACTGGCTTTCCTTCCCAAAAATTGGGCAAAGTCTGTTATCCCGTGCTTCTCATATTGTTCCTTCGGCATATTCAACCAGTCCAATGCGCTTTTATGCAGAAGCCAATCTGAAATCCCCTCATCAAAACCCATAGATTCTATCAGTTCACCGGGAATAAGCTCTCCTAATGGGAATGGGTAATCAGAACCGAGCATTATCTTATTGGCACCGAAAAGATCAACCACAAATTTCATTACGGATGGGTCATGTACAAGGCTGTCAATAAAAAAACGACCGATGTATTCTCTTGGGTTAACATTATTATCAATAGCACACAAGTCAGGCCTGACTTCAAAACCATGAGCAATTCTACCTATAGTAGAAGGGAAAGACCCTCCGCCATGTGCGAAGCAAACTTTCAGGTTTGGCAAACGCTCAAATATCCCTCCAAAAATCATTGAACATATGGCCCTACTTGTTTCTGCCGGCATCCCTACGAGCCAGGGCAACCAGTATTTCGGCATCTTCTCCTGTCCCATCATATTCCAGGGATGCACAAAAATAGCGGCACCCAGATCCTGGGCAGCTTCAAAGATCGGGAATAGCGAAGGCTCATCGAGGTTCCAATCATTTACATGACTACCGATCTGGATGCCCGCCATGCCTAATTCATTTACACATCTTTCCAGCTCTTTGATGGCCAGTTTTGAATCCTGCATCGGGATGGTTCCCAACCCGATAAATCTTCTCGGATATTTGTTTACAACTTCAGCAATATGGTCATTTAGAATTCTTGACAAGTCATAACAATCATCGGGCCTGGCCCAGTAACTAAACATCACCGGTACTGTTGAAAGCACCTGCATATCTACCCTGAAACGATCGCATTCATGAATCCGGACATCAGGATCCCATGTATTGGATTCGACTTCCCTGAAAAATTTATCATCAATGAGCATTCGGGCACAGCAAGGCTTATGGTGCTCGAGCCTCACGAACCCGCCGTAACCATAGCGCTCCCGCAGATCAGGCCATTTTTCAGGAAGAATATGGGTATGTACGTCTATTTTCATTATTCCAGGCGTAAGGCGTAAGGGGTTAGGCGTAAGTCAAAACAATTTAACTTCACTAATTCATTTAAATGAGTAGCTTCTCCCACATTTTCAAATTTCCAAATTCTCAAATTTTCAAATTGCATTACGGTCTTTGCATCACAGTTCCGCAATTGCTGCAGGTACAAAGGTCAATATTGGAATAGAACTTATTCATGAGTGGCGGAAGTTGTGTAACGATATCCGTCATCTCAAAATATTCTTCGTACAGCTTGTTGCCACAGTTTTCGCAATACCATAAAAAACCATCTATTTCATGATCCTGGCGGACTTTCTCTATCACAAGTCCGACTGTATTTGCGCCTCTTTGGGGTGAATGAGGTGTTTTTCCAGGCAGCATAAAAATAGAACCTTCATTGATATGAATATCCCTCTGTTTACCTTCGTCAATGATTTTGACAATAATATCTCCCTGTATCTGGTAGAAGAATTCTTCGCTCTCATTATAATGATAATCTTTGCGGGCATTTGGCCCCCCCACAACCATAATGATAAAATCCTTTACATCCTTATAAATCTGGGCATTGCCTACCGGTGGTTTGAGCTGATCCCTATGATCCTCAATCCAGTTCTTTAAATTGAATGCATTTTGTATAGCCATAGCAGATAATTTTCTCAAAATTAGCTAAAATCCTCAAACAGGCAGATCTCAATATTTTTGAAATCCAGATTTTTTTTGGATAGTATATAGTTCAAAACCTTAATTTGACTAAAATCAGGTATATTACTATCTTTGAACAGCAAACTTTTCAGTTTCTAAATAACAACTTCAAAATCATGGCAAAAGATCAACCTGTTATTTTTCTCGTAGATGAGGATGAGCAATATATTTTACGTCTCAAGGATCTTCTTAGTGAAAAACTGGATTTTAAAACCCGTATATATACCTATACTACTGGCGAACAATGCATATCAAATTTAAACCTGCAGCCGGACATCATCGTTATGGATTATTATTTTTATCCACAAGAAGCAGGAAACCAAGCTAATAAACCATTAAATGGCATTGAACTCATTGGCCTTATCAAAGAAAAGAATCCTGGCGTTCATTTGATTCTGCTTTCAAATGAAACAGATGTTGAAGTTGCCAACCTTGCAATAAAAGAAGGTGCATATGATTATATTATAAAGTACGAATATGCCCCCATACAACTGCAATACCTGATCAGTAACATCATCCTGAACAGGATGTATAGCCAAAAAATAAATTATTGGAAATGGGGCGCTATCGTTATTGGCGTACTTTTTATAATGGCATTAATCTACCTTGTATCAGGCTCGAAGCACTAATCCTTTTTAGGATAGGTACCAAAAACGATATCCCAAAGTGGTGAAGAAACCCCATAAGCTTTATCATGATGCTTAAAATGATGCACATTATGATATTCCCAGGCAAACTTCAGTTTGTTTTTGGGTGCACGAAAGGCATGTAAAGTATAGTGTATCATATCGTAACAGATATATCCGGTAATAAAACCACCAAAGAATACACTTACAAATTTCCCAAGTAAAAAATTAAATATAAAAAAGAAAAGGACCGCTATAACCAGGCTTGCCATGGGAGGCATGACCAGTCTGAGCCTGTCTTTGGGATATTCATGATGAACACCATGGATGAGGTAATGAAAACGTTGCGCCCACTTTGTTTCGTTTACAAAATGGAAAATATATCTGTGCAGTATATATTCGAAAAATGTCCAGGTAAATAATCCGGCAAAAAACATGATGGCTAATGTTAAAAAAGTGGGATGGACATGGCTATAAAAATACCATACTAAAAAAGCCACCAAGGGTACGTATATCGCTAAAATAGCTATAGGACTGGTTTTTGTCCCGGATTCCAGTATTTCGCTTTTAAATAATCTGGCCCTGCCTTTTGCTTTTACTGTATACATGAAATTTATAATTGAAAATTAAAAGATTGAAAAATGACCAAAGCCTTTTTATTGATCATTTTTATGTGCTTTCTCCTTTTTACCGGCACTTGAATCCTTTTTTTTCATAGGAGGATAAGTACCGAAAATTACATCCCAAAGTGGAGAAGAAACACCAAATGCCATATCAGGATGTTTGAAGTGATGGACATTATGATATTCCCAGGCAAATTTCAGGCTGTTTTTTGGTGGCCTGAATGCATGCATGGTATAATGAATCATCGCATAACATAGGTATCCTATAATAAAACCACTGAAAAAAACAAGCCCATAACTGCCCATAACCAATCTGAATAACAAAAAGAATGAACCGGCAATAATGATACTTGGTACCGGTGGCATTACAAGCCTTTGCTTATCTTTCGGATACTCATGATGCACGCCATGTATCAGGTAATGAAAACGCTGAGCCCATTTTGTTTCGTTTACAAAATGAAAAACATACCTGTGGAGAATATACTCAAAAAAAGTCCAGCTGAATAATCCAAAGAAGAAAACACCTATCAATATGCCAGCACTTGGTTGGATGTAATTGTAAAAATACCATAACAAAAATGCGCTCAAAGGAATATACATTCCAAGAATGATAATCGGATTGGTACGGGTAAGGAAATCAAGAATCTTACTGTCAAACAACTTTGCGCTGCCTTTTACTTTGACATTAGCCATATTGATTCGTCGTCTTTATTTGACTTCAAATTTACTATTTTTTGACTGAAACAAATAATTTATGAAACCAATAGCTTCATATTCTAATATAATGACGGTTTAAGGCGTAAAAAGTTTTTAATTACCAACTCATGCGCTTCTTCTTTTCACTTCTCGGCCATACTGCGTATTTTTGCAAAAAAATAAGGCATGGAACGTCAGGCAACAACAGAGGAATTAAAAACGATAACATTTGATGAGTTCAGGCAGCAAACGCTTGATGATTACAAATTGGCTCAAATAAGTCGACATGCCAGCCTGCTCGGCAGGAAAGAAGTATTAACTGGCAAGGCCAAATTTGGTATTTTCGGCGATGGTAAAGAAGTTGCCCAGATTGCCATGGCAAAGGCATTCAAAAAAGGCGATTTCAGATCCGGATATTATAGGGATCAGACATTTATGATGGCCATTGGGGAATTAACCGTCAGGCAGTTTTTTGCGCAGTTATATGCCGATACAAGTATAGAAAGGGAACCAGCATCAGCCGGGAGGCAGATGAATGGTCATTTTGCCACAAGAAGCCTTGATGAAAAGGGGAACTGGAAAGATCTTACTGAAATAAAAAACTCATCCTCAGATATTTCACCAACTGCCGGCCAAATGGCACGGTTGCTGGGTCTTGCTTATGCATCAAAATTGTACAGAAACAATACTGAATTGTCTTATCTGACTCAATTTTCCAATCAAGGCAATGAAGTAGCTTTCGGCACTATTGGCAATGCATCCTGTGCGGAAGGAGCATTCTGGGAGTGTGTAAATGCGGGTGGCGTATTAATGGGGCCCATGGCTATTTCAATATGGGATGACGAGTATGGAATTTCTGTGCCCAATAAGTACCAGGTCACCAAACAGGATCTAAGCGAAATATTAAGCGGGTTTGCATATAGCCAGGACAAACAACAGGGATATCATCTTCATACAGCCCGGGGGTGGAATTATGCAGAACTTGTAAAAATATATGAAGAAGGCATTGAATCTGTGCGAAATAGCCATATTCCAGCTATATTTCATATTAAGGAAATGACACAGCCGCAAGGCCATTCTACTTCAGGTTCGCACGAACGATATAAATCCAAAGAAAGACTGGCATGGGAAGCTGAATATGACTGCCTGAAAAAAATGCGCGAATGGATGCTGGAGCAGCAAATAGCAACGGCAGAAGAGTTGGATAATATTGAAAATGAAGCCAAAAAATTTGTTCGCCAGGAACAAAAAGCAGCTTCCGATGATGCGACCCGTGAAATCATTGGTGACCGCATGTTATTGATTGAATATTTTAACGGTATTGCTTCTGTGAGTGATCAGAAAGATGCCATATTGAAAGAGATTGAAGAATTAAAAAGTTCCCTCGATATCGACAAACGAACAAATGTTCATGCATGCTGGAATGTATTGTTCCTGAGCAGGAAAGATCAGGAAAATGAAGCAAGGAAAAATCTATTGAACTGGAAAAACAGGTCTGTAATCCAAAATAATTTGGATTATAGTTCTGATTTGTATAGCGGAACAGCGCTGAAAGTAGCTGAGGTACCAGTTGCATATTCTGAAGATTCTGCCATCGTGGACGGTCGTGAAATCCTTGTAAAATTTTTCGAAACAGCATTTTCGAATGATCCGAGAATTTTCGCATTTGGTGAAGACGTCGGTAAAATCGGAGATGTGAACCAGGGACTGGCAGGGTTACAGGAAAAATTCGGAGAAATCAGGATCACAGATACCGGTATTCGTGAAACCACCATTATTGGTCAGGGAATAGGATGTGCACTGCGTGGATTAAGGCCGATTGCTGAAATTCAATATCTTGACTACCTGGCTTACGCCATACAAACGCTTACTGATGACCTATCATCACTTTATTATCGCACACGAGGCGGACAGAAAGCACCATTGATTGTACGGACACGTGGGCACAGGCTCGAAGGAATATGGCACTCTGGATCTCCAATGGCTTTTATCGTAAGCGCATTGAGAGGCATGTATGTTTGTGTTCCACGAAATATGACCAAGGCGGCAGGGTTTTACAATACCCTTTTGAAAGCAGACGAACCGGCTTTAATTATCGAACGATTAAACGCTTACCGTCATAAAGAAAAAATGCCTTCAAATCTTGCTGAATATACATTACCACTTGGTGTCCCTGAAATTTTGGTAGAAGGTTCAGACGTCACGGTGGTAACCTACGGAGCATGTACAGATATTGCAAAAGAAGCATTGGATAAACTGAATGAAAGTGGAATTTCTGTTGAGCTCATTGATGTACAGACTTTACTGCCTTTCGATATAAATCATGCTATTGTAGAGTCATTAAAAAAAACCAACAGGGTTTTATTTTTCGATGAAGATGTACCGGGCGGTTGCACATCTTATATGATGCAAAAAGTTCTGGAAGAACAAGGCGGCTATTACTTCCTTGATTCCCAACCCAAAACATTGACTGCCAAGGCCCATCGCCCAGCTTACGGCTCCGATGGCGATTATTTTTCAAAGCCAAATGCGGAAGATGTATTCCAGGTGGTTTATGAGATTATGAATGAGGTTGATCCGTCTCGGTTCCCGGCCTTTTATTGATTAGAGGTATTCTTATGAACGCATTGACCCCTTCTCTCACAAGTTTCTCTTACCAAAGGCAGAGGCTGGGTAAACAAGGTACAGACGCTCCCCAGGTACTTCATGATATTATTGGCGTTTACAGTTGGCATCCTTCTGCACCACTCTCTTTGCTGGCCCGGGTAAAGAACTTTAAAGTTGAGGATTTTTATAAACTAGATTCTGAAAAACAAGCATACAGGGTGCCGGCCATGCGCTTGTCAAATTATATGCTTCATTCGGATTCTGCTTTTAAAATTATGAGCGCCGTAGTCCCTCTTCCGGATGACATGATTTGGGTAAAACGATATACTAACGCAGCAAGAATTATTCCCGCCGAACTATATCCCGACTGGAAGTCCAAAATCCTGAAATTAACAGACTCTCCTTTAGAATCATCTGATATTAAGAAAGTTGTCAATATTCCTGATATTTCTTTAAAGCCTACGTTGAACCGTATGGCTTTTGAAGGACAACTCCTTCGTTTTGGTTCAAAAAATCTCAGATCCAATATTATCAGTTACGTTTCTACAAAATCTTTTACCGGTGATAATTATAAAACCATTGAGCCGGACAAAGCCTTAAGTTGGCTTGCAGGTGAATACCTGCGGGCATTTGGCCCCATACGAATTAAAGATTTTCAATGGTGGGCGGGAATTACTGTTAGGAGAGCTAAAGCGGCTATTGCTCAATTTGATACAATAGATATTGGAGATGGTTTGTTACTTCTTAAAAACGATATCAAAGAATTTGAAAAAGTTAAGCCCCTGACAAATGACAAAATTGATATCATTCCGCAATGGGACAGTTATACCATGGGCTATGCACCTGATGGCAGAGGACGCTTCGTAAGCCCTGAGATACAACACCATGTATATGGAGATATTGGCGCAACTGGTGGAAATGGCCTGGGATTAATATTGCTAAATGGATATGCAGCAGGCGTTTGGGAACCTAAATTTACTGGGGAAACGCTTAAAATAAAACTCAATATGTTTGAGAAGCCCAATAAAAAAATCACAGAAAAAATGAACGAGGGGTTTAATGAGGTCGGTTGGTTTTTGGGTGCAAAAAAAGTAGTTGTTTAATGCCTTGATCCCCTGAAAATTATCAGTTATCAATAAACATTTCATTCAGGATATTTTTTGCCCCGGCAACACTATTGAGTTCCCATAACACAAAACGAATATCGAGCCCTATACTTCGGCTATATTTGTCATTCCAGGCATAATCATTTATTGTTGCTTCAAAATTGCGATCGAAATTCAAACCAATCAATTGGCCGTATTTGTTGAGAACAGGGCTACCCGAATTACCCCCCGTCGTGTCAGTATTGTAAAGTAAACAAAGTGGCACATCATGATGTGCAATTTGTTCATTATGCATATTTAATTTGAATATCTTCATCAGGGAATCATTGGCATTATAATCAGGGTTTTTACCATTCTTTTCAATCATACCTTCAGTAGTTGTAAATGGCTCATAATAAACGCCATCCCTGGGACTATAACCCTTAATATATCCGTAAGTAAGTCTTAGGGTATGGTTAGCATCGGGGACGAATTCTTCCTGGAGTGCGTCCATTTTCAAATCAATATAAGTTGCAGTAAGTGCCTCAATACGCGTTTTATAAATCGCTTCTGTAGAATCCAGCCTTTTTGCGTCATTGTAATAGATATGTGCCAATTGCACGAAAGGATCTTTTAGTTTGAGAATTTTGGAAGGTTTATTTAGAATGATATCTATTAAATAAGAACTGTCAAGAAGTTTTGAAGCAGCAATGGCTCTAGAGGGGTCAGTAATTTTTGAATTTACTTCTTCAAGACTTAAAGGCTTGTCTGATGCGTCAAAACTACTGGCATCTAGAAGCATTTTTGCAAAATACATTGTATCAAACCTGATATACATATTTCTATAATATTCTCTAAGTTGTTTAGAATATGTCATTCTTATTTTTGGTTCCGGATTATTATCTGTGTCAATGATCGCTTTGTATAAATCGACTACATGACTGATTTTTATGAAATAGTCATCTATCAGCAATCTATTATACCATGCATATTTTTTGTATTCTTTTTCGGCGAGGTTATAGGTACTATCTATATTTTTGAGGGTTTCCAGGTATTTTCTGCTATTTGCCGGGTCTTTTATTTTAGCTGCAAGAGCCTGGTCATCTGCCTGTTTTGTTTTATACAGATCCAGTTTTTTCAGCCCTTGCAATTTGCCTTTGTAATTTTTCATAACATTGGCAAGGGATTTAATCCGGGGGTCCTGTCTTATCTGGTAAGCTGAATCCGATTTCCCAAGCTGTAACATGGTATTGATCTGCCATTCATATAATTCGCTTATGAATGGCAACTGGTATTCCTCCTGATATTTCAAAAACCCGGATGGTTCCTGTCGGTAAGTACGTCCCGGATAACCCAAAACAAAAACAAAATCACCCACATCAAGGCCAGTTGCGTTTATATTGAGGTATTCTTTGGGTTCATAAGGAATATTAGAAGTATCATACCCCGCCCCATCTCCAGTTTTATTGACATAAGCTCTAATAAATGAAAAATCCCCGGTATGCCTTGGCCATACCCAGTTATCTGTTTCCCCCCCGAATTCACCAATATCCCTTGGTGGAATATATACAATCCGTAAATCATTGATTACTTTATAGCTAAATAGCAAATAACTTTTGCCAGGGAGCATTTCTGATACTTCTATTTCAATTTTATTATTCTTGAGCTGAGCCAGTTGTCTTACATGATCCATATTCTTTTCGATCATCGCTTCTTTCCTGATAACATCTTTAATAGTATCCGTCCCTGCCAGCACTTCTGAACTTACATCAGAATGATCTTCCAGAATTTTACAGGTAAGCCCCTTCATGGGCAATTCAGTTTTCATCGACTTGGCGAGGTATCCTTTCTCAAACAGGTTATTGATGGTACTGCTGTAAGGTGCCAGAGAACTGAATGCACAATGATGGTTGGTTATGATCAGCCCTTCGCCGGAAACGAAAGAACCTGTACATCCACCGATCTGAACGATGGCCTGCAGAATACCGGTACCGTTTGGATTATAGATATCCGTTTCCGAGATCTTGAGTCCGGCTTTCTTTAATGGCAATTTGTGGAGGGTGCTGATTGGATACATTCCGCCATCCGGGTTCTCAGCCAGGCAAAAATGGGTAACAACAAAAAATGAAAGACATGCGATAACAACCTTTCTATAAGAGGACATTTGTCAGGGAATTTTTATTTCTAGTTCGGATGGTTTGATTTGATTGCGATACAAATATAGTCATGTAATTATTTATCAAATTAATTATTATCTCATGCAGATATTCTTATAACTGCACATCTTGCATATATTCAAATCCTCTGTTTGGCCGATTGATAAATCCGGGTCCAATATAGTGTGAATAATGGATTTTAATTTATTCTCAAAAACCACAGATTCATTGCTACCAAACAAACCGTCCCTGGCATTTACATCGACATAACCTTTTATAACTTCGCGAAGTGGTAAAATTGTAGGCTTTAACCTGGCATCTGGATTCTTTTTAAGGTAGAGCATCCCATAAAAAAGAGTTTGAAAGGCTTCCTTATTATCTTTATACAATATCTCTTCAGGTTCAGTATAATTGAAATGATAGGTCTTTACACTGCCTGTTTTATAATCCACAATCCTTGTTACACCATCCTTTTCATCTATCCTGTCTATAATACCCTTTAGATGAATGGTTTCAAACCCATCCTCAAAATATGGCATTTGCCATGATGCCAAAACTTCAGTATCAATCAGTTTAAAAGGAGCGTAATTCATATCTGCATCGAGCGCTTTATCTGCCAGAATTTTAACAGTTTCAATCAGGATATTGTTTTTTAAAACAACAGATTCTTTTTGCTTCCCATATTGATGAGTCAAAACTTTGTCTAAAGCTATTGTTAAGCCTCTTCTTCTTTTGTTTATTACGTCTTTGTCAATAAGCTTTCCTTTTAGTCCATCATAAATTCTGTCCATCAGGTCATGAAAAAGTGTTCCGAAATGTTTCGCTTCCAGTTCTTCTACAATGCTCTCTTTTTCCGGGATTTTTAATACATTTTTAAAATAAAACTGGAGCGAACAGATAAAATAAGAACTGAATAAACTTGGCGAAAGCCCCGATTCATTCCTGGCCATTAAAACATCATTGAAAAGCTTTTCTTTACGGATGGTTATCTCTTTTGAGGGATTTTTCCCAAGGGGTAAGCCATAATACCGCCGCTGAATCTTTATGTTGGGATTTGCCGATGGCAAATAATATTCTATCTGCCTGATATACCTACTTTCCTCATCTCCTCCATCGGAAGTTTCAGAATCGTAGACCAGGTAAATATTCTTTGCCCTTTGTAGTAATCTGTAAAAATTATAAGCATAAATATTTTCCTGTTCGTCCTGCATAGGAAGACTAAAATTCCTGCGAATATCATATGGAATATAAGACCTGTTTCGCTTGTTCTCAGGGATAATACCCTCATTTACAGGCAACATAAATACGGTTTCAAAATCCAGGGTACGGGTTTCAAGCATGCCCATAATCTGCAAATTATCAGTGTTTTGGTCCTTGCCATTTGAAGACGCTTTATTTACCTTTTCTTTAAAAATACGCAGGTACATTTTCAGCTTCACTATTTGGCCATGATATTTTAAAAGAGAGAACATCTCGTCAAATATTAAAGCAAATGGCTCATTCTCTGATTGTTCTGACTTTTTCCCGGCATTTAAATAAACATCATAGAAATACTGATGCAAGCTCTCAAGGTTTAGTACTTCTTTAAAATACAACTTCAGAATGTCAGAACCGGTTTCTTCTTCTAAGTTCTCACCCCATATTTCATCCTGAGATATAAATATCAATTGATCATTTTGTATTTTATCGGACAATCGTTTCATCTCATCCTCATCCTGGTTCCTGATTAAGGGATGGGATAAAACAGCCAGGACATCTTTGTAATAAAAAGAATGTGATTCCTCCCGATAATTATTTATCAGGTTCGTAAGGCATTGAAAAAGTGAATACAAACTGCTGAACTTAAGAGGATAGCCTGAGCTCAGGTTTACAGGTTCAGCTTCCCCCGGAATAGCGTACAAGACAGGTGAAAGCATATTTTCATCTGCAAGCACAATACAGGCATTTCCAGGTTTATTTATTGAGAAAAGTTTTTTCAATTCAATAGCCAAGGCTTTTGATTGCCCTACCCTGAGCGGTGCTCCTATAATGTGAATGTCTTTAGACCCGGTTAATAATTGATTCCCAAACACCTGTTCATTATACCCATGCAGGTTCTGCAAAGACCTTCTGATAAAATACCCACTTCCTTCGCGGTCGTTATCAATAAAATAATTGTCGGCATCCCAATAAATAAGCGCTTTGTCGAGATCAATAAGCTTTTGTATAATTATTTCTTCTGATTTTGATATGGCATTAAATCCAATGAAAATATATTTATTAAATGCCAATCCGAATGCCCCATTTTGCAGAGTCTCAGCAAGTTTCCTGAAGTTCATCCCAGTATAGGCCTTGTTCTGAGCAGAAAGTTCTTTTTTGAATTCGAAATAAAGCTTTTCATAAACTTCCCAGTTTTCAAGGAATCGCTTTGTTAGGTATTGCTCATCCTCGGGACTAAGTTCAGGAAGCATTTCAAAGGGAAGGGTTTGTTCCTGGAGAAAATATTTTTCCAGATCTTTTACTGCCGACAGATTTTTAAAAAGCGAAACAGGATCAGCCATATACCTGTCTATTTCATCAAAATCACTAAGCATCATAGATCCCCAGCTGTAATAGCTATCAAATTCAGCTTCTGGATAATGTTCCAGGTATAGTTTAAATAAAATAATAAGCAGATCAATGGAATTTTCAGAATCTGTACCTGAATGGCTATCAATAAATTTCTCTATTGAAAATATTTGAGGCGGTTTTCCCTTATATCCCTCAGATTTTAATTCTTTTAAGAAATATTGCTCCGGTTTCTGGTTTGGGAAAATTACAGCGGAATTATCCAGGTTTCCTTTTAATCTTTTAAGGATGTCTTTAGTTACAAAATGAATAAAGGAATCTTCCATGGATTATTATCAGGCAAGTTAAGGGAAAAGGAGCATTCCATTTTAAATTAAACATCGGAGAAAGCCAATATCATAGGACCCTGAGAAATAAGAAAACCTATATTATTACATTTTTGCTGTGTTTATTATTTTTGCACCTCTATTCTTTTACTCACGATACCATTATCTGTCTGGATATAAATAAAATAAATACCATATGCCAGGTTTTCAACAGGTATTGAATTCACTCTTTGGTTTTCGGGGGATAAGATGGAATAGACAATTTTACCATCCATACCTGTCAGTGTTACCTTATTTACATTTCCTTTAAAGCCAGACAGATCTATGTTCAAAACATCAGACGTCGGATTTGGATATACATTTATTATCGTTGTATTATTATTGTTTTCAATCCCTGAAATAGATTTCGTAATATCAACATCAAGCAAGTAAGTACCGGTCTCGGTTCCTGATAAAGAAGTGACCAGGAAATAAACCGTCGTACCATGATTGAGATTGATATTTGAAGGAATGGTACCCTGATATGGACCCGACCAGGTATTGCCTCCATCTAATGAATAAGAAAACTGTCCATTAAGGCTATATGTATTTGAATTGCCACTGCCCTGGGCATCATCTATCCTTGCAGAAATTGAATAAGCCTTTGTTGGATCCAGTATTATCTTATAATAATCGACATCAGAACTGACATTTATATTGGAACCCTGCGTGTTAACATTTGCTGTATTTCCTGAAAAGTTAACAGGCAAAGAATAAGCCGTAACAACTGAATTATCAGGTTCGTACTTGTCTGCTTCCATAACTCTCGAAACAGATAAATCAAGTAAATATGTACCGGTTTGTCCACTGAATTGTGGTGATACCAGGAAGTAAACGCCCCCCCCGTTTTTGATTACGATATTATTTGTCAAAACACCACTAAATGGTCCATTCCATGTTTTTCCACTGTCAACGGAGTACGAAAATATTCCGTCCAGCGTGTATGTATTTGAATTACCGCTTCCCCGGGCGTCATCAATTCTTCCTGAAATCTTATAATCAAAACCCGAATCCAGTATAATTTTATAGTAATCGTAGTCAGTTCCGGTATTACAATTTGACCCTGCGGTGTTTACATCAGCAAGATCACTCGAGAAAGTCACAGGGAGTGAATATGCTTCAGATATAGTGTTATTTGGTTCATATTTATCCGGGCCTAAAGCAGGTTCTACTACGATTACCTTGATTGGATTGGGATAATTAGTTGATCCGGTTAATGCGAAATTACTGCCGCCGGATTCGAGATATTGCATGGCCAGCAAATAAGTTCCCGGGCTTACATTAACATCTGAATTTGAAAAGGTTAAGCCGCTGGTATAATGATAATTGTATTTCAAAGTCTGGCTGGTGAGCGTTTGAATGGATAAAACGTGGGAACCATCCAGATTGTAAAGAGATAAATCATATTCGCCATTAAATGTTGTTGTTGAAGTATTGATAATATCAAGGTTTACTGATACCGATTGACCTTGTACCAATGTAGTTCCTGTTGATAATTTCATCTTCGAATACATTTCAAGAACTCCGGGGTTTATGACGCTGAGCTTGACATAATTTGTATAGGTGCCGGTATTTGCAACCAGTTTCCAGCTGCCTCCTATTGTATGATAAAAGATGGCAATACTGTATTTGCCGGGCAACATACTTAATGACCCATTTCGTCCAAAACTAATATCACTTGTATAATACTGATTTGGCAAAAGCACTATATTATTAAAGCTATCCACATAATCGAAAAATGTGTTGGTACTATCAAATATTGCGGCGCAATAAGAACCCTTAAAAGTATCTGTTCCTGTATTTTGCAAGTTGGCATATACTGCAAATCCTTGCCCATATTTAATGGTTGCAGATGATATGGTTACCTGGTCATATAGCGAAATACTGTCAGCTTCCGGTGGCGTAGAATGGCTGCCTCCGGTCGAAGGTTCAATCCCTATTATAGCTTCCTGGTTGCTGTTAAAATCGCCGCTTCCTCCTCCCGTACCTACATTAGATGGATTTAATGCATCAACTGAAAAATATCCATTATCCGTTCCTCCCCATCCCCAGTTTACATGAAAATAATTATTGGCATCATAGCCATCAAGGTCAAAACAATGGCCACCACCGGGTCCGAACCCAGCATAGATAACAGGCCTTTGGTTATCAAGCTCATTTTTGAGTTTAGAAATCCAGGCTGTATCTGCAAAATTAGATCTGAGCAATCCTTTCAGTGAACTACTATATCCAAAATATTGCTTTAATGCGTATTCTGCACAGTTGGTTGTTGCAGAAGCCGCTGAAATAACATATGAAGTACTCTCGTCAGTACCATAGGCCATATTCACGCTTACCCCGCAATGGTACATTAGGGTAGCAACTGCTGTATTGGAACTACTTATGGAATTTGTCATTGAACTCCAGCCATATGTCGTGGTGCTGAAATTTACTGATTGTGTACCGTAATGTGCATCATTATATGAATATGAATTATAACCAGAAGTCGGGAAATTCCAGTATTTCATAACCTGGGCCATCGCTGTGGCAACACACCCGGTAACGCAATATGCATTTTTGGTGTTGTCATAAGGGCATAGATCATTATAATAGGGCGATTGGTTCCAATCTGTGGCCATAAGTGGCGAAACCCCGGATGATGTCTGTGCCATGGTCTGTGTCGAATTATTATTTAATGAATTCCATTCGGCTGAAATTGAACGTGTAGGTTGAATATTATGGTCAATAACATATTGAATCTGGCTTTGATATCCATCAAGCCAGTAAGACATTGATGGTGAGATATTTTTTTGATCGAAATTCCCATCGTTCGAATACCCAAGAATAGGATGGACTGCATCATCACCCGATACAATAACGAAACCATGACCCGTATTAAAAATATAAAAAGCAGTCTTACCCTTGGAAACCGTCGATACGGCGGCAGTATTCGATGAAAAGGATTTATAGGCAAGGGTGAGTGAAATTCCGGTTTTGTAATAAGCCGAATTGGTCTTAACAGAAAGAAAATTCCTACCAGCTTTACTGGCAGTAGATTCACTTACCGGTTTTGAAATAACTATGTTGCATAAGTGCAAAAAGAGAAAAATTGTACAAATATTTTTCATACAGTAAATGTTATAATTGCATATTTTTACAAATATAGAAAAAGAATACCCAACCAATTATTAATAAAAAATCAAAATCTTACACTTCAAATCCGGCACCATCCGTTGCAAGAAAGACTTCGCCGAATAATTCTCTTGCTTCATTTAGTAAGGGTTCCAAATCTTTATATCTGGAAGAAAAATGCCCTAAAATCAATCTTTTTACGCCCGCTTTAACCGCAAATTCAGCAGCTTCTTTAGCCGTGGAATGACATGTTATCTTAGCCTTATCCTTTAATTCATCTAAAAATGTTGCCTCGTGATATAAGGTGTGTACCTTGTATCTGGATAGTTGTTCAGCAAGTTCAGGCAAATATGTGGTGTCAGTAATATACATATAGCTGAATGGCTCTTCGTTGGGTAAAGTATATTTTTCAAACTCCCACACCTTTCCAGTTTTATCTGTAAAATCATGTCCACTTCTGAGAACAGGATATGATTCGTTTGGTAGTTTCACCTCTGAATTTGCTGGTTTATTTATTTTTCGAACTGATTTCTTTTCCTGAAATAAAAACCCACGGCAGGTAACTCTGTGATTCAAAGGAAAACTGTAAATTTTAAGATATTGATCTTCGAACTCAACATTTTCCACCTCTTCAGCAAAAACATGATAACGAATTTCATAACCTAAATGAACTTCTCCGAATTGAAACTGCACCTCAAGTATTTCCTTCAAACCAACCGGGCAATAAATATCAAGAGGTTCCATCCTTCCTTTTAGACCCAGGGAACTTATAAAACCCGGTAATCCAAGATAATGATCCGGATGAAGATGCGAAATAAAAATCATATCAACTTTGAATGATTTGACTCCAAATCGCATCATTTGGATTTGAGACCCTTCACCACAATCAATTAGAATATAATGATTTGCAAAGTTTAAAAACTGGGAACTTGCAAAACGATCGGGCGTTGGCGATGCAGAGCCGGAACCTAAAATGGTAAGCTCAAAAGACATTAATCCTTAATAACCATCCTCCGGGTAATAATATTATTACCGGTTCTGATACTGTATAAATATATTCCCTGGGGCAAGCCATTGCGCTCAAAACCAATGACATTAGATCCTTGGTGACTTTGAATCTGTTTTGCATAAACCTGCTGTCCTATTTCATTCGTGACAGTGAGATATACAGGCTGTACATCAGGATTATTGAAGCCTATTTCCGTTTTTTTGCTAAATGGATTTGGGTAATTCTGATCCAGTTCAAATTTGCTGTTTGCAATTGGTTCTAAAATTCCTGAATGAGCATGTATCGTCAACTTCATTGCACCACTATCAGGTAATGGGATCTCGGTTGGTATTAGTGTCGAATGAAAGAAAACTGTAAAATGAATATTAAGGTGATATACACCCACTTCACTGTTTACAGGACTACCCGTTATCAGTGCGCAGCCATATGTTCCGCCTTTGTAAGTACAAGTTTTACTTGTACATTGATAAGAAAATGATTTTGGGAAATGACTTACGGAATCAATTTTAACAGAATCAATTATAACCGGGAATGATGAATAGGTCGTGTCTTTCGGAAATTTAAAATTTAAAGTCTGGTTAAAACCAACATTGGCATTAGCACTTAAGCTATCGGGTAAAATACCAAAACTGGTTCCTTTTGGGAATTGTGAACTATCTGGCGTGCATATCGCTTGGGCTGACATTTTTGATGCAATGACAAAAAACATAAGCATTAGTAGTATAACTTTATTCATGATCTGTAGATTTAATGAGTTTCAAAACCAAACGCAATATTAAGCATTATATAAATAACTATAAATAGAGTTCAACTAATCCTCCTGATCTTCTTCATCTTCATCATCATCAACTTCCAAAAAATGCCTTTCAATTTCCTCCATAAAGACATAATCACCGGCTTCAACAACTGTTTTAGTGGAAACAATATCAAGATCATTAAATAAATCAGGGTTTACTGCACTAAAGCAAGCTATGACCAATATCCCACCTTCTTTCAGAACAATATTATTAATATGATTGAGTTTTAAATATAGAGAATGGTTAAAATCCTGGATCTTTTCAAAATCGAAAATGAAGTTTACTCTGCCTTCTTCCATTTCTAGAATTACCTGGTTATAAAGCAATTCAAAAAGTGCATTGTCTGCTTTTTGAATATTGACAGTAATCAAAGTATATTGTTCTTCCCTTTTTATCGCTAATTCACTCATATTTCAATTTGACTTTTTGCATGCAAATTTGATAAAAGACATTGGTAAAAATGCAATTATGATTCTTATTAACTTTTTTAGCGCCTAATTCAGTTAAATTTGCCCCCTAAAAAAATTAAAATGCAGAATATTAATATTTATGACTTTACAGGAAAAAAAGCCCTTATCAGGGTTGATTTCAATGTTCCACTTGATAAAAATTTTGAAGTAACTGACAATACCAGGATCAAAGCAGCCATCCAAACTATTAAAAAAGTTATCCTGGGAGGCGGTTCGGTCATCCTCATGTCACATCTGGGCAGGCCAAAAGGTAAAGTGAATGAGGATATGTCACTAAAGCACATTTTACCTGCTTTACAGGCATTATTACCAGGTGTAAATATTAAATTTTCAGCTGATTGCATTGGAAGTGGAGCAAAAGAAAACGCTGCGACCCTCAAGCCCGGAGAAGTTTTGATGCTTGAAAACCTTCGCTTTTATAAAGAAGAAGAAGCTGGTGATGAAGAATTTTCTAAAAAACTCGCATCGCTTGGAGATGTTTACATAAATGATGCCTTTGGAACAGCACATCGTGCCCATGCCTCAACAGCTATAATTGCAAGGTTTTTTGGAAAAAATAAAATGTTCGGGTACCTCATGAGCGATGAGATAAAGAATATAGACAGGGTGATAAAAAGCTACGAGAAACCTTTCACTGCAATAATTGGCGGATCAAAAGTTTCAGATAAAGTCGGCATAATTGAAAACCTGCTTCAAAAAGCTGATAATGTATTAATTGGCGGCGCTATGGCTTATACTTTTATTAAGGCAGCAGGTGGCAATATTGGTAAATCCAAAACGGAAGATGACAAACTGGACCTTGCTAGGATGCTAATTCAAAAAGCAAAAGATAAAAATGTAGGATTGTTTCTTCCTATAGATAGCCTGGCCGCTGATAATTTCAGCAACGAGGCTGACATAAAAATTGAAAACTCGGATAACATTAGTGCCGACAGAATGGGCCTGGATATCGGGCCAAAAGCCATTGAAACATATAAAAATGTGCTAATGAAGTCAAAAACAATTCTTTGGAATGGCCCAATGGGTGTTTTTGAATGGAGTAATTTTGAAAACGGAACCAAAGAAATCGCTTTTGCTGTAGCAGATGCTACCAGTCTGGGTGCCTTTTCATTAATCGGAGGTGGAGATTCTGTGGCTGCAATTAATAAATTTAACCTGGAATCCAGGGTAAGCTATGTATCCACAGGAGGTGGTGCCATGCTGGAATACCTTGAAGGAATATCATTGCCAGGAATTGAAGTAATTAGGGAATAGAAAGAATTATTATTTGAGAGAATTAGTGACGACCTTTACATTCCTGACTTCTTTAATGGGTATCTGCATGATATCTTTGTCTAGAATGACATAATCAGCCCATTTCCCTGGTTCGATGCTGCCTTTTTCATGCTCTTCAAAGTTAGAATATGCAGCCCAGATTGTCATTCCTTTTAAAGCCTCCTCTCGGTTTAAAGCATTTTCCGATTGAAATCCTCCAACCGGAAAACCAACACTATCCTGGCGTGAAACCGCCGCATAAAATCCAAATAATGGATTGATTGATTCTACCGGAAAATCGCTTCCTGTAGGCAGAACTTTATTTTCCGCAAGCAATCGTTTTAAAGCATACCCACCCTTCAGACGTTCAGCCCCGATCCTGTCCTTAGCCCAATACATATCAGAAGTGGCATGGGTGGGCTGCATGGATGGCAGAATATTGTATTTGCCAAACATTTCGAAATCATTTTCATTTACAATCTGTGCATGTTCTATCCGCCAGCGCCGGTCATTGCCCAGCCTTAAAACTTCAGCATAAACTTGTAGGATAAACCGGTTTGCAGAATCACCAATGCAATGCGTTGCCATTTGAAATGGAGAATTCGCAATACGTTTGGCGGCGCCCTTATAAAAATCAGGAGGATTAAGCAAAAATCCCTGTTGATCCGGTTTGTCCAGGTAAGGTTTTAGGAGACATGCCCCTCTGGAACCCAGCGCCCCATCGGCATAAAATTTAAAACAGCAGACATGAAGGCGATCCGTTTTTATAATGCCATGACTTAAATAATAATCCAGGTTTTCAGGTGTGCCACTCGCCATGGCATAGATCCGCATTTTCAGCTCTCCTTTCTTCTGCATTTCATCAATAAGGTCAATTACATCCTTGTCCAGCCCGGCATCATCTACAGTTGTCAGCCCTACTTTGGAACAATCAGCCTGGGCCTGGAGAAGATACTGACGCATTTCTTCTTTTGTTGGAGGAGGGATGACTTTTTTAACGAGGTCTGTGGCGTTGTCTACTAATACTCCAGTTGGAATTTCTTCAAAAACTAATGTATCTTTTGAAATTAGCTTTCCTTCTATAAATGAGTAAAATTTACCAAGCCTAGCAGGATGTTTTTTCCAAAGGAATTTGTCGACAATTGTGCCACCATCGATAGCAGTAAAATGGTCAATTTCCGCCAAATCCAATGCTTTCTGATTTACCAAAGCCGCATGTCCATCTATCCTCGCCAGGTAAACAGGCATGTTTGGGAACAGCTTATCAAGGGTGTCTTTTACAGGAAATTCTTTGCCGGGCCAGCGATTTTGATCCCATCCCCTACCCAAAATCCAGGGAGATTTGTTAGTCTTTGAATACTTAACAACCCTGTCAATCATTTCTTTAAAAGAAAGACAACCAACCAGATCTACCTCAGTTCGTATCCTTCCGTATCCATAAAAATGGCAATGTGCATCAATAAAACCCGGATAAACAGGTTTCCCACCTGCGTCTATTGTTTTAGAAGCTTCATACTTCCTCATGATTTCATCATCGCTGCCTGCTTCAATAAATTTACCGTCTTTTACTGCAAAAGCCTGTACCACAGAAAATTTACCATCTACAGTGTATATTACTCCATTATGAAGGATAAGGTCAACTTTTTGCTTCTGGTGACAAGACGTCATAACAATAAGAGGTAGAATAAAGACAAGAGCGGAAATTTTCATTGATTTAAATATTGAAACAATATTAGGGAAGTTTGGTTAATGATTTATAAGCATTTATAAATTTATATTGATTCAATTTTTGCTAATGGAATTGATCATTGATAATTGGTCATCGATCATTGTAATTTTTTCTTCATTCATAATATAAATAAATGTACCTTTGCCGCTTCTATTCATTAGAAGACTATAAACTAAATGGCAGTTAAAATCAGATTAGCGCGTCAGGGACGCAAGAAAAAACCCTATTATCACATCGTAGTAGCGGATTCACGGTCGCCTCGCGACGGTAAATTCATCGAAAGAATCGGTATCTACAATCCAAACACAAACCCGGCAGTTATCGATCTCGATAGCGACAAGGCTTTGGACTGGCTTGCAAAAGGTGCACAACCTACTGACACTTGTAAGGCAATATTGTCTTATAAAGGCGTCATGTATCGCAAACACCTTGCAAGAGGTGTGGCTAAAGGAGCTTTTACAGCTGAAGAAGCTGACACCAAGTTTTCGGCATGGATGGAGGAAAAGGCAAATAAAATTGATCAGAAAATTGCCAGCCTCAAAGACAGCATGGACAAAGAACAGCGTACCCGCCTTGAGCGCGAATCTCTGGTTGCACACAAACGCGCCAAAGATATCCTTGCAAAAAACAATCCTGAACCAGTGGCTGAAGAAGCAGAAACTTCTGAAGAAGAAACTGAAACTCCCGTTTTAGAAGCTTCCAATGAGGCTCCTGCCGCTGAAGAATCTCCTGCAGAAGAAGCTGCACCGGCTAACGAATAATAATCAGATTATGCCTGTTTGGAAGCTAGAAGACGGCATCCTGCTAGGCAAAATACTCAAACCATATGGCTACCTTGGCTTTGTCAAGGTAGCCTTTTTAATTTCGGACCTGGATGAAGTACTATCTGATGGTGATTTTATTTTTATAGAGTGGGTTGGCAAACCTGTTCCTTACCAGATTGAATCGATTATCTGGGATGACGATAAAACAGCACGTATTAAGTTTAAGGATATTATAGACCTTCCCGGAGCAACAAGGCTTAACGGCAGAGCGGTTATACTTGAAGAGAAAACCATACCGGTGGAGCTTTTGCAAAACCTGGAGCCCAGCGAACTGATTGGCTTTAAGGTTTTTGATCTTCAAAAAAAATCAATTGGGATTGTTACCGGTCTTGATGAATCGGGTAAACAGAGTATTCTCGAAGTAAATTCCGATGAAAAAGAAATCCTGATTCCATTTCATGAAGACCTGGTTAAAAAAATCGATCTCAAAAGAAAAACAATTACTGTAGACTTGCCGGAAGGACTGCTGGATTTGTAACGATTAAGCCAATTGACTATGGCAGCGAATCAACTGTTTTCTGATATGGTATTCCTTCCATAAAATGAGACCATTCCATAGGAGTAAGATTCCTGCTTACTTTCTTTTTAAGCCTGTTTACAATATCCTTCTCGTCAATGTCATAGATGATGATATTTTTATCTTTCCCTCCCGAATAAATCCTTTTTCCATCTGCGCTCATTACCATGCTTGTCACCCAGTCATCATGCTCGGTGAAGACAACTGGTTCAGCCAAAGTTTCTGATTGCCAAAGCTTTACCTTCCTATCAAATCCGGCACTTGCCAGTAAAGTACCGCGACCAAATGCAACAGCGGATAATGCTGATTTATGCCCAGTAAGAGCTTGAACCAGGCCTGAGTTCCTGTTTTTAATTTTATTCGCCAAAGGAGAATTTGGTTGATTGGTATAATATAAATTTAGACTTCCATCCGAAAAAGCTCCTGCAATTTTATCGCCTGTATCGTTGAAACTTAAACCAGTAACCTGGCTTCTTTCTTTTATCAATAGTCCTGGTCTACTATCTTTATTATTTTCGGCAAACATAAAAATAGATCCGTCCTCACAGCCTACGGCAATCATCTTTGTTGTCTTAGAATAGGCTAGTGAAATAACAGATGAATTGACTGATTCCATTCTCAGACTATTATCCTTTAGGCTCTCAACGATAATCATCTTGTCGAGGCCACCTGATATCAATACGCCTTCCCCAAAAACGAGCGAAGTAATTCTACCCGTGTGACCGGAAAGTATTAATGGCTTTTGTTTCAAATCACTCACCTTCCAGATATAGATTTTTTGATCAGAACAACCTGCCAGTATGGTATTATCTGCAGAAAATGCTACCGAATTAAATTCATTTGTCCCCGAAATAATTTCAGTTGACTTAGGTTTAGCCTCAGTCATATCCCATAAAAGGACCTTGCCATCGTCCCCGGATGATGCCAGGTATTTGCCATCTGATGATGCCGCAAGTCCTTTTACCAGCCCGGCATGGCCTTTTAAAACGTATTTATCGCGATCGTTAAAAGCTTTGTCAGCATCAAATAATGCCGTCATAATATATGCATCAAAAGAATCATTTTTATTTTTCAGGTTTAACCTGTATGCTTCTAAAGCCAGGAGCGCTTTCTGGTCTTTATCTTCATTCTGGTTTGAAGATTCGATCGCAAGGCTATGCGCTACGGCAAATTGATTTTGTTCTTTTGCAAGTTCTTCATTTTGATTAGAAATTATCCTTAGACTATCAGCCATTATTTTTTCCTCCTGGGCTAACTTCTTTTCTTCTTCAGCTTTTTTTTCAGATTTCTCAGCAGCTATTTTTGCTTGCTGTGCTTTGTTTCTTTGTATCCTGGTTTGTAGGGTTTGAATATCAGCTAGTCTTTTTTGTCTTTCAGCTTCCGTTTTTTGATTTTCGGCTTTTTCGGTTTGTTCGAGAGCCTTTTTTCGTTGTTCTTCCGCTATATTAAAGTTCTTTTCTGCCTCGGCGGCACTTTTTACAGCCGTTTTCTCAGCTCCTTCCGCCTTTGATTTTTGGGAAATAGCTTCATTTGCACTTTTAAAAGCAATATTTTGCTCAATCAGGGCCCAGAGGCTCAATCCACCAGCGCTAAGCAAGAATATGATAACAATAATATTTGTAACCAGTCTTCTTCTTTTCTTTTCCGCCAGCATTCTTTCTTTTCCTTCAATGCTCTCATCGAGAAATCGCATGCTCTTAACGAAATCCTCATTGTATTGCTTTGCCCATGCCTCGTGGGGATTGTTTGCTTCTTTCCATTCCAGGGCAACGGAAAGTTCAGGATCCCGCCACAGTCCTGCTACGCCGTTTTGATATAAAATTGCCGCTTCAGACAGACGCTGATACATTTGAGCCGATTCATATTCCTCATCAACCCATTCTTCCAGACGTTTCCAGTTACGCATCAAACTTTCATGAGAAATATCAACCATCATTTCTGGCAATAATTCAACGTCAGCCGGTGGCATAATAAATCCACGGCCGGATTTCCGGAATACTTCAAGGGTTTCTAAGACATCTTTATCTTTAGCCCTGGTTATCTCACAAATATCTTTAAATTTTGTCGGCCTTCTTATGCCTCTATTGTCTGATCCTTTTACCGTAATACATTTAAAAATGAGCGCGGCAAGTTTCTTCTGCTTTTCATTTAACTCAGCAAATGCCTCATTGGCATGCTGGTTCAAAGCATGCTTCAGAGTACCAATGGCTTTATATTGTGCCAAATCCATCGGATCTCCTTCAACGCCAAACTTTAATGTATTTTCCCAGGCACGCATCAAAGAATGCTGCAAAATAGGCAGCTGATCCTGGTTGTTACTCATGTCATTGAGTAATTGCTGAACCAGTCTTGGAGCTATTTTGCCATGTGCATAATTTACAGGCCCTTCAATTACAAGTTTATAATGTTCTCTATTGAGCCTTGGTATAAGATACTGGCCATCATTTATAGCTTCTGGCAACCCTTCAAATGCGGAACAATCTCCGAGAAAATCAGCCCGAAGTGTTATTACGACATAAATTCCGGCATCATGTTGCCTAACCGCTTCAATAAGTAACTGCACAAAATGTGCAGCATGTTTCTGAGATTCGGGATCAGATTCATTTGAAAAACGGAACAATTCTTCGAACTGATCTGCAAGAATAAGAATATTCGTTCCTCGCTGAATATTTGCCCTTATGATCTGGATAAGGCTCAGTGGACTTTCATTCAACAATTCAACGGCGGCATCAATTCTTGCGCGCACATCTTTTGACGTGCCGAAAACTTGCTCACTGAATAACGATTTGGCAAGATTTAAAATCGGGTTTGCCCCTGGGCGCATGATCGCTATTAACCATTTCGACCCCTCTCCTATATTATAACCATTATATAGCTTAGCCAAAAGTCCTGCTCGTACCAGGGATGATTTGCCGCTTCCTGAAGTTCCGACAACGGAAACAAAATGATATAAAGTAAGCTTTCTGAGAAGCTCATCAACCTGATGCTCTCTGCCAAAAAACAAATGGCTTTCTGCAACATCGAATGGTCTCAGCCCGGGAAATGGATTTTCAGATATTGAGCCTGAATTTTTCGTATCTGTCACAGATTTATGTTATTGTTAATATTAAAACTCCCTAACGAATGCCAAAAGTACAAATTTAAATAAACTTAAAAAGGTTTAAATTTATGATGATCATGTGAATTATAAATGAACAACAGTAATGTTCCATAATTGTTGTTTGATGTTAAGGGAAGCTGATTTATTCATAAACTCAAAGAAAAAAAGTATATTCCATAAAATTGTCTATTTTTGGCAAATGGAAAGCAGAAAAGACTTGCTCATTGAATGTTGATTAGGATTATTATGAAATTAAAACGGCATTTATAATGATTTTAGGAAACACAAAGAAAGACATTCAAACTCTCAAAGACAAAACTGAACGTGCTATTGAAGGCGGAGAATTCCATCCATTTGAGATAGAAGAAGATGGTTTAATCGGTGCTTTAGCAGAGAATTTCATTAATCTCGGAAAAAAGTTTAATGATGCGCTGGCTACTATTAAGGAGCTAAAAAACGTTTCTGAACAAAATAAAACACTTTCAGACAAACTGGTTGAACAGCAAAGTTCAATTGACCAATTGTCAATTATTGGTGAACTTGGACAAAAAATTACCTCTACACTCAGCATCCAGGAAATGTTTCAAAAACTTTCCGAAATTATTAACTCAATAATGGATGCGCCGGTTATTTTACTGGGCATTAATGACCGTAAGAAGAAACTTAAATATTTCCGCTCACCCGATTTCCCTCAAGTTAGAGTCGAAAAACAATCCGTCTCGGAAACAAGCGTTGCTGAATGGAGCATTGCCAATAAAATTGATATTTTTCTGGACGATGCTGAAAAAGATTATAGCAGATATTTCTTTGACCCCATAATAACCCTTGACGGTGAGGCTGCTAAATCTATGATATGTAACCAGATGACGGTTAATGATCATCCGATAGGAGTACTATGTGTTATTAGTTATAGGAAAAACGCCTATAGCGATTATCATCTGAATATGATCAGATCATTAATTACCTATGTGAGTGTAGCCATTGACAATTCAACTGTTTATGAAGAACTAAAAGCAACTCAGTCTCAGTTGGTTCAATCGGAAAAAATGGCATCACTAGGCCAACTTACTGCAGGAATAGCTCATGAAATCAACAATCCAATCAATTTCGTTTCTGCCGGCATAGAATCATTGAAAAGCAATTACCAGGAAATAAAAAAACTTCTGGAAGAATATATGCAAATCAAACCGGGTGAAGACAATGAGGAAAAATTAAAAAGCATTGAAAAGCATAAAAAAGAAATAGAAATTGACATACTGCTTCATGAAGTTGAGGATTTATATAGAAGCATCAAAAATGGGGCTAACCGAACTACTGAAATTGTTAAAAACCTAAGAAACTTTACCCGCCTTGATGAAAATGAGTTCAAATTATCCAGCCTAGAAGAAGGCCTGGATTCAACCCTTGTCATTCTTAACAGCCAGTTAAAAGATAGGATTGAGGTTGTAAAAGAATATGAACACATTCCACTTGTAAATTGTTTCCCCGGTCAAATTAACCAGGTATTCATTAATATCCTCAATAATGCAGCACAAGCTATTGAGGGTCAAGGAACCATCTGGATTAAAACGCATGTGGCAAATGGATTTGCAGAAATAAGCATCAAAGACTCTGGTATTGGTATGAGTGAAGAAACAAAAAACAGGATCTTCGACCCGTTTTTTACAACAAAAGATGTCGGAATTGGAACGGGACTTGGCCTTTCAATCTCTTATGGCATCATCGAAAAGCATCATGGTACGATTACTGTCGACAGTACTCCTGGCGTGGGAACTCAATTTACAATAAGAATACCTTTAAATCTTAATTAGTTATCATGGAAGAAGAAGAAAAACCTACAATCCTTTATATTGATGATGAAGAGGATAATCTTGTGGTTTTTAAAGCGGCATTCAGGAGAGATTATAAAATTTTCACAGCGCTTTCTGCTGATGAAGGAATGGAAATTTTAAAAAATAACTCCATACCCATAATCATCACAGACCAGCGAATGCCTTCAATGACAGGTATTCAATTTTTGCAAAGCCTTCCCGATGAACCGGAAACAATTCGAATGATTCTTACAGGTTTTAGTGATATTGAAGCTGTTATTGAAGCTATTAATACAGGCAAAGTATATCGGTATATAACGAAACCGTGGAATAAGGACGAGCTCAAAATTACACTGGACAAGGCTTATGAAACCTTCAACCTGAGACACAAGAATAGAATACTTATTGAAGAACTGCAAACTGCAAATGAGACCCTTGAAGAAAAAGTAGCTGATCGCACTGAAACCATTAACAAACAAAAGGTAGAAATTGAAGATCTGCTGCTGAATATTCTTCCGTCTGAAATAGCTGAGGAACTAAAGAAATTCGGGAAATCAGCCCCGAGAAAATATGAAAATGCTACAGTCATGTTTGCCGATATTCATAATTTTACCAAAATTGGCGAAACCCTAACTCCTGAACTGCTTGTAGATGAGCTTGATCGCTGCTTCAGGGCTTTTGATGAAATTATTGAAAAAAACGATATCGAAAAAATTAAAACAGTAGGAGATGCTTATCTATGTGTAGGAGGATTGCCAACAGCAGATACCGCACATCCAGAAAAAGTAATAAAAGCCGCATTGGAAATGCAGCACTACATGGAGAATTACCGAAAAGAAAAAGAAAAAACCGGAGGTATTGGCTTCTCAATCAGAATTGGGATTCATTCCGGACCGGTAGTAGCCGGAGTGGTTGGAGCTAAAAAATTCGCCTATGATATATGGGGAGACACCGTAAATACTGCTGCAAGGATGGAAAGCAGTTGCGAGGTCAATAAAATAAATATCTCTTCTTCTACTTATGAATTTATTAAAAATAAATTTATTTGCACTTACAGAGGCAAAATAGAAGCCAAGAATAAAGGCGAGATCGATATGTATTATGTTGAGTCTGAAATAAAATAGCCTGTAGCGGAGCTGTTTCTGCAATTTAACAAAGAAAAAATAATTTTGCATATGGATTATGAGAAAGCGAAGGCATTTGTTTTCGCTAAACTAACAGCAGACCTTTTACCTGATCTGACGTATCATGGCATACACCACACTCAGGATGTTCTCACTGCTGCTATTATGCTTGCAAAAGCAGAACAGATATCTGTTCGCGATACCCATCTGCTAAAAACGGCGGCATTATTTCATGATATCGGTTTTACGGTCCAATACAGAAATCATGAAGACGTAGGGTGCGAAATAGCGAGAGGCTGCCTTGGACACTATGGGTATAGCCCGGTCGATATTGAAATTATTTGCGGGATGATAATGGCCACAAAAATTCCGCAAAGCCCAAAAACACCATTAGAAGAAATATTATGTGATGCGGACCTTGATTATCTGGGAAGAAAAGACTTTTATCCTATTTCGAATACCTTGTTTCGGGAATTCCTTCATTATGGTTTTGTTAAAGACGAAAAAGAATGGGATCGGCTCCAGGTTCGTTTTTTTGAAAGCCATCACTATTTCACCAAAACGGCATTAAGCCTTAGACTTCCCGAAAAAAACAATCGTCTTATTGAACTCAAAAATATCGTAGCGAAACAAGATATGAATAACTCTTAAAAGGGAGTTAGATTAATGGTCACCAGAATCAAGCCTGAATTTTTTCAAACATGTAGCTCCCGAAAGCCAGAAGCGCTACCGTAATAATTCCAAGTATCAGAAAATCAAAAGGCAGCGAAAAATTACTTACAGAAATCAAAGTTGCACGCACACCATCTACACCATACGTAAGCGGATCCATTTTGACAACATATTCCATAGCCTTAGGAAGGCCCTTCATTGGGAATAAGGCGCCCGACAAGAAGAATATAGGCATTACCAAAAAGTTCATAATCAACTGAAAACCTTGCATATCTTCCATCATTGAGGCAATTGCGGTTCCAAGACTTGTGAATAATAACCCAACCAGAAATAATAGAAGTAGAGCTAAAGGAAGCATGTATAAATGTTCTGGCCTGAATCCGACAAATAGTGTCAAAATAAAAACGATAACACCTTGAATAGTTGCAACAGTGGCGCCACCAAGTGTTCTTCCTAGCATAATATGGATTCTTGGAACAGGTGCAACCATTGTTTCTTTTAGAAAACCAAACTGACGATCCCATATCAATTCAATTCCAGAAAATATAGCTGTAAACAAAACGCTCATAAGTATAATTCCAGGTGCCAGGAATTGAATATAATTGCCGCCGCCGGCTTTTTGGTACATGGAACCGAACCCAAAGCCAAAGGCAACCAGAAATAACACTGGCTGACCAAGGGAACCTATGATCCTGGATCTCGAGCGGAAATATTTTTTGATCTGCCTAAGCCAAAGTATATATATTGTACTCATCGTCTTCCTCCTTCAAATCTTTTAGCCATTGCACGCATTCTGTCTAATCCATTTGCCTCTTCCTCCCTGATTTCATGACCTGTTAAAGAAAGAAAGGCGTCTTCAAGTGATTCTGTTTCCGTTTGAGTTTTCAGATCATCAGCCGTTCCGCTGGCTATAATTTTTCCTTTATCGATGATTGCGATCCTGTCAGCTATTCTTTCCGCTTCTTCCATATAATGGGTTGTAAAAAAAACAGTCATTCCTTCTGATCTATTCACTTCTTTCAGGTAATTCCATAGATGATTCCTGGTTTGGGGATCAAGACCAAGTGTAGGCTCATCAAGAAAAAGGATTTTAGGATGGTGCAACAGTCCTCTTGCAATTTCGAGGCGGCGCTTCATTCCTCCTGAAAACGTTTTTACTTCACTATCTTTTCTATCCCATAATTCAACAAACCTCAATAGATTTTCAATTCTCTGTTTTCTGATTTTTACGGGGATATGGTACATTACCGCATGTAACGTCATGTTTTCTTTTGCTGTAAGATCGCTGTCTAGACTTGGATCCTGGAAAACAATCCCAAAAGACTTTCTGGCTTCATTTTTTTGCTGAACCGGATCAAAACCATCCAGGGTAATTTTACCTGAGGTTGGGGACAATAAAGTAGTCAACATCTTAATGGTAGTGCTTTTACCAGCTCCGTTAGGACCCAAAAAAGCAAATATCTCCCCTTTTTTTATCTCGAAAGAGATATTATTTACAGCAGTAAAGTCTTTGAACTTCCTGACAAGATTTTCTACTGTGATAATGCTTTCAGTATTTCCTGTCATATTATATTAAATATCAATATTTTATAAAATTTAATTGGTCAAAAATATCTGGTAAGACTTTGGAATATAAGACGAAGATGAATATAAATTATTTTGTTCGCACCAAAAAATTTCAACCTAATTTCGGTTATAAAATAAAAACAACCGAAATGACCGCAATAAGACCACAAATTGTATTTGTTCATGGTATGTTTGTAACCAACAAATGTTGGAAAAACTGGTTGCCGTATTTTGAAGGAAAAGGATACGAATGTTTTGCACCTGCATGGCCTTATAAGAATGATTCTCCTGAAAACCTATTAAAAAGGCATCCTGACTATAAAGGAGAAGGAAATGTTCACTTAAAAGATGTTATTACCAGTTTTGAGAAGTTTATTATTGAATTACCACAGCCTCCCATTCTTATCGGCCACAGTATGGGTGCTTTGGTTGTACAATTACTTTTACAAAAAGGTTTGGGATCATGTGCAGTGGTTATCGACAGTGCACCGCCGCAAGGTGTTTTATCTCTGGAATTTTCTTTTTTAAAAGCAAATTGGCCGGTTCTTAACCCTTTTATGAGCAAATACAAACCATGTTTATGGACAGAGGACCAGTTCTGTTTTGCGTTTGCTGATCACCTTTCTGGTCAGGAATTACTTAATGCTTTCAATGATATTGTTCCACAGGGGAAATTAGTTCCACGCGATTCTTTGAAGAAAATAGCAAAGATTAATTACAGTAAAAAACAGCAACCCCTGCTTTTTATCGCCGGTGAAAAAGATAAAATAATTCCTGCTTCGTTGAATCAAACAAACTGGAGTAAATACCGAAAAGCTCCTTCAAAAACTGATTATAAAGTTTTCACAGGTCGGAGACATAATCTGATAATGGATAAAGGGTGGGATGAAATTGCGGAATTTATCAGTAATTGGCTTGGAGAAAATAGAATCATTTAACTTAACAAGGCGTAAGGAGCAATCAATACGTCAAGCTATAAATAGCTGATACTTCTGAAGCTGTTATAGCCCTGTTGTAAATTCTTATATCATCGATACTTCCGATATAGCCTTTATTACCAATAATCAGATCACTACCACCTGTTGATAACGATTCCGAATATGATTTTTGCAAAGCGCCGTTAACATAAAGGCGTGTCGTTGTGCCATCATTGGTTGCTATAACATTGACCCAAACACCATTGGTAACCACTGAATCAGAGGCATTTGCACTTGAAAGATTGCTCATGTTACCATCAAAATCAGCTACGAAAGTACCAATTTTATGAACGTTTAAATATAGAGTTCCTATTGCTCCTGATACCAATTGGAGAGCTGCACCTTTTTTACTTGTTTTGATCCACATAGAAACTGTAACACCCTGGGCATTATAATCTCCAAATGCCAGAACTGTAATCGCTTTACTATTACCATCGCAAAAATAGGCACTATTGGTTTTACCAAAGCGGTCGTTTACCAGTGTCGCATCAGTAACGATTCCATCATGACCATTTCCGCTGGAATCCCCTGCATTACCACTGAATGGATACCAGGCAATAAGCCCATTCGAAAGATTGACTTGCGCTTTTAAAGTTAAAGAAGCACATAACAATCCCACAACTGCACAAAATCCAATAAATCTGTTCATAACCCCAAAATTTTATACAAAGCTAATAAATTTAATCGGTTGTAGATTTGTAGTTACTCTAAGTCAATCGGATACGAAATACCAAGCGAGGTCCTGACCCCTGCAGCATAAATAGTTCCGCGATACGGAAGATCTTTCACAGTATAAAAGAAACCATAGTTGGCATCTGCTCCAAGGTTCACTTTTAATTTAGATATATTTAATGTGATGCCAACGCCTCCAAGCAGTCCGCCATTTCCATGATGCATGTCTGAAGATGCATTTATTTTGTCGTTATTCTCAGTATAGCTCCCATACAGTAGGTAGCCTCCATACAGCCCGACATTATAATATACATTTACATGATCTACAAGTCTATAACTATATTTTAATTTCCCATATATCTGAAGATAATCAAAAGTCATATTTGAAGTAAAGTCCTTCGGTATCTTTACTTCCGGTGATAAAGTTATGGGGCCCGACTCTTCCTGGCTATAGATAATTCCAGTATTCATATATAAATGATCTAGCCTGTCAAACTCCGCAAATATCCCGGCATTATTTACCGGTTTATATGAAAAATCGTGCAAATCTGTAAAAACGCCACCGGGGAAGGTATAGCCTCCAAAAATGCCAATTTGTGGCGATTCCTGAGCGTTAACATCGATTTTAAAAAAGAAATATGCTAAAATAGCCAGAAAAACTGTTTTTTTCATCATTAAGAACTGTTTTTTTGAAGTGCGAAATTAGTCATTAGACTCATAAAAAGCGCTTTCTTTCAATTTATGAAGTTCATATCTTTAAAACCGATATTAAGTGCTTTACCTCATGCCCGAATTTAGCAAAATCAAAAAATATAAGTTTTCTAATTATTAAGACTAAACAATTTGTTTTTGAAATGGTTATTAAATTCAATAATTCATTGAATCATCAATAATTGTGTGTGTTTTTAAAATCTAAAACTTATATTTATGAAAACGAAATTCATGCTCCTTATTGCTCTTACTGCAATTTTTACAACAAAAATCTGTTCTGCACAAAGCGGACTAATTGAAGCAAGGCTGGATCTAGGATATGGTTTCACATCCGGCCCCGGCTCCCGTGCAGATGTTTCAGGATCAACCTATACAGATGTCCCTTATAGTATGGGAATGGGCTTTAATGTAGCTCTTTCAGGGACATATTTTTTTGGAGATCACCTGGGTGCAGGTCTTGACCTTAATGCTGTGGCGGGAACAGAAACTAAATTTACAGAAAACGATGGTGCTGACCAAATTACTGAGAAAATGAAAGGTGATTTATTTTCAATAACTCCATTTCTGGTACTTTCTGCTCATAATTCAGGAATAAACCCTTATGGTCGGTTTGGTATTGTAATTGGAGCTCCCACTGCTACAATATCAGAAACTGCTGCAGGGCCTTTCGCCCCTACCGGGACTTATATTCTTACTGCCAGCGGAAATATAGCAGTAGGGGTTTATGGTGCCTTTGGAGTTGAATACCCTTTAAATGATAACCTTGCATTGAACCTGGAAATATTCGACAGGTCATTACAATGGGAACCCGCTCAGGTAGAAAATACGCAGGCTTATGATGGTGATCCCAAAGACAAAACCATTACATATTCAACCAAAGTAACAAATATGTCGCCAACAAACCAGGTCGCCAGTTATAGTACAGTCTATTCTCCATTCAGCAGCGTTGGAATCAAAGTTGGTATTACTATGAAGTTCGGGGCACAGTAAGAAAAATATTTATTTTTTTCATATAAAAAGCCCGCTGGAAATTTCCAGCGGGCTTTTTATATTTGTAGACTCATCATTTCTGAGGTCTTACTTGTACCCGGAGTCGGAGTCGAACCGACACGGAGATGAATCCACAGGTGTTTGAGACCAGCGCGTCTACCAATTCCGCCATCCGGGCTTCACAAAAACGAGCGGCAAATATAGGGATTCTCTTTTTATTGAGAAGGAATTTTGTTGCGGATATTAGCAACAATTAATCCACTCAGTAAACTAAAATTATGATCGATAATCTTTTTAATATCATTTGTTGATGACTGATATGTAGTCCCCACTACACCACCGCTCAAATATTTTCCATCATAATTTAGCAATGAATAATGAACATAAAAATCTCTTTGAAAGACATTGCTTTGAAGATCAAGGCAGGTTTTAAACCTCGTTGTCATTTCAAAATCAGTTATAATAAGTGTGTATGATGCATCATGAAAATTCATGATAGAAGAATAAATTGAATCTTTCCCTTTGATTATCTCAGCTTTATCAAACTTATGATTGTTTCGCTCAGGTTTTTGTTTCTGATCATTAACACAATCACTCCCCCACCTCAGATATGCAGGGCCAATTTTTTGCCAAAGACTAAAATTGGGATAACCTTTTACATAAGATTTCAGCTTTCTATGCAATGTTTTATATCTGAATATCTGGTATAGAACAGATATATCACTGTTTTGATCCGCCAGATTATCCTTAGGCTCAACTACGTCATAATACTCATTAAGGTTTTCCATTAAGGCCAAAGTAAAACTGGTCCGAACCATATCGCTGAACTGCCCGGCATTAATGTCGCTTTTGGCACAAATAAACTGATCGCCATTTGCGTCTATCATCTGGGGAGAAAAAGGAACCACCATAATGATAACTTTCCCAAGGTTTTTTGAAGTCACAATGGTATCTTTTTCCTGCCCAAAAAGGTGCGCTGGTAAAAAAATTGTGATCCAAACCGCGAATACCTGAAATAATTTAATCATTCACTTCCCTCTCTTCGAATCGAATAACCGAATTAACGTCTGAATATATACTGACTTACGTCGTTGTACAAGGCAAAGGCCATAAGTAGAAATAAAATAGACATGCCGACTATTTGAGATATTTCCAAAACCCTTATGCTCGCCGGTTTACGACGAACCATTTCTACAAGAAGGAATATAACATGTCCGCCATCAAGTGCAGGTATCGGAAGCAGATTCATAAAAGCAAGAACCATAGAAAGCAACCCTGTCAACATCCAGAAACCACTCCAGTTCCATGTAGATGGGAAAGCATTTGCAATACCTATCAAACTATGCAATGACTTGGCAGGCAATGCACCTGTTATCATCCTCCATAGACCTTTTACATTGTCAGCTACAGCATGCCAGGCTCTTTTAGATCCTATTCTGAATGAATTCGGCAAGTCATAAGTTTCTGATGCAAAATTAAATTTCGCAGCAAATCCAAAATGCCCTTCGGCGTCTATTTTGCCATGTATTGCTATTGGGGTAGATTGACCGTTCCGTTTTACAGATATCTCAACCTCTTTATTTTTATTCTGACTAAAAACACGGGTGATATCCCCAAAAAATGGCGTAGCCATTCCGTTTACAGCTACAATGGAATCACTAGCCTTAAGTCCTGCTTCTTTGGCATTATTTGTCGGGAATCCATCAACCGTTTCCACTGCAAATTTCTGTCTTAGCTCAAGAAATGAATCAGGACTATCAATTATTTTACGTGCAAAATCTTTTGGCAGGTGAATGGTTTGTTCCTGACCATCTCTCCGAATTTCATAATTGACATTATCATCAAGAAGTAAACTCGGGCTTATAATATCGCTTGCTTTCTTAAGCTTATCACCATTCATTTTCAGGATAACATCTCCGGTTTTAAATCCTACTTCTTTAGCCAGACTATGTGCAATAATTCCATTATTCAGGTCGCTTACCGGCAAATATTCTTCTCCATAATGGAATGTATGAAATGTAAAAATCAAAATCCCCAGGATCACATTCATAAATATACCAGCTAACATCACGATTAGCCTCTGCCACGCGGGCTTGGAGCGGAATTCATAATCCTGCGGTGCTGATTTAGCATAATCCTTATCCATGCTCTCATCAATCATACCGCTTATTTTTACATAACCACCCAGGGGAAGCCAGCCTATGCCGTAAGTTGTTTCTCCTATTTTTTTTGAAAACAGCTTATATCCACCAGCATCAAAAAAGAGAAAAAACTTTTCAACTCTTATTCCAAATAGCCTTGAAGCTATATAATGACCAAATTCGTGTACAATTACCAGTATTGAAATGGCAAGCAAAAACTCACCTGCTTTAACCCAAACTTCCATTCTATCTTATTTAAAATTAAATTAATGTATTCGTAAATTCCCTAGTTTCCTTATCCGTTGCAAAATAATCATCAAGCATCGGTTCCTTTATAAAGTCAATCTTACCTAACGTTCTTTCAATGATTTCCGGCATATCCAGGAAAGAAATTCTTTCTTCCAGAAATGCTTTAACAACTATTTCGTTAGCTGCGTTCAATATACATGGCATATTTCCGCCATCTTCCAATGCCTGTATTGCAAGTGCAAGATTACGGAAAGTTTGCGTATCAGGTTGTTCAAATTCAAGGACAGACAGGCTTTTGAAATTCAATTTTGGAAAATCATTTGCAAGCCGCTTCGGATAAGCCAGGGCATATTGAATTGGTAATCTCATATCAGGGGGGCCGAGTTGGGCCTTTACTGAGCCATCCTGAAATTGTACCATAGAATGAATTACCGATTGAGGATGAATAATAACTTCAATCTGGGATGGCTTCAAACCAAAAAGCCATTTTGCTTCTATCATTTCAAGGCCTTTATTCATAAGACTTGCAGAGTCAATAGTCACTTTCGCACCCATGGTCCAGTTCGGATGTTTTAATGCATCATTCCTGGTTACTTTCGATAGTTGTTCTTTTCCGTATCCCCTGAATGGGCCGCCGGAAGCTGTAAGTATTATCTTATCTATCGTTGTACTATTCTCACCGGCAAGGCATTGAAAAATGGCCGAATGTTCAGAATCAACGGGTATTACCGGAACATTGTTTTCGATAGCCAACCGGCTGATAAGGTCACCAGCTACCACGAGTGTTTCTTTATTAGCCAATGCAATGATTTTCCCTGCTTCAATGGCTTTTACAGTTGAACTGAGCCCCGCAAAACCAACCATAGCGGTTAGCACAATATCTATTTCATCTGTCTGAACGATCTGTTCTACAGCTTCTGAGCCAGCGTAAACTTTAATCAGCTCATTTTTAAGAGCTTCTTTAACAATATTGTATTTGTCCTTATTGCAAATTACTACAGCATTAGGCTGGTATTTTAAAGCCTGGGCTATGAGTAATTCATGATTATCATTTGCAGTAAGTACTGAGACCTCAAAAAAATCCGGATTCTGGTCAATAACCTCCAATGCCTGGGTTCCTATAGAACCAGTGGAACCTAATATTGCGATTTGTCTCTTTACAGTTTCAGACATGGTTGAACCTGGAATAATTTTTAGTTAATGTTTAGTAATAATCATGCCATGTTAATTTGCAGACATAATTTCCACAAGATATGGTTTGAGCTTGTCAGCAATAATACGGTCATTGCTCAGTCTTGGCAATTTATTCTGACCTCCAAGCTTGCCGATAGATTTCATATAGTTGATAAACCCATCTTTCTGAATTGGACTGATATGCAAGGGATCAAGAATATTTCCTGTCAATAGGTCTTTATAATAAATGTTCTTTTGCTGCAGTTTGTCATCCAGGATCATTCTGAACTTATCCAGGTTGTCTGGAATAGACTCAAACTCAATAAACCACTCATGATAAGGGTGTTCGCTATCGGTTGGATTTACCTGCGGTGCCACAGTAAATTCTACAATCCTTGCACCCAATTGCCTTGAAGTTTCAGAAAGACATTCTTCAACTTCTTCTGCAATAACATGTTCTCCGAAAGCTGAGATAAAATGCTTGATACGCCCTGTAACAACAATTTTATATGGATTTTTTGAAACAAATTTTATGGTATCTCCAAGGTTATATCCCCAAAGGCCTGCATTGGTATTCAAAATTATAGCATAATTAACGCCCAACTCTACTTCTCCAATTGTTAATCTTGTCGGGTTATCAGAGAATATTTCGTTTGAAGGTACAAATTCATAAAATATCCCTGAATTCAATAAAAGTAAAAGACCAACTTCTTTCTGGCTGTCCTGGTATGCGAAAAAGCCCTCAGATGCCGGGAATGTTTCGATAAAGCTGACTTTTTTAGAAATAGATTCCTGAAGTTTTGCTTTATAAGGTTCAAAATTAACGCCTCCGTGCACAATTACGGACAGATTCGGGAACAGGTTTCCTGCCATTTTACCTGATTTTTCATGAAGCCTGTCAAAATACATTTGCATCCATGGTGGAATACCACTGATAAGGGTCATGTCCTGAGAAATGGTTTCCTCAACAATTTTGTCCAGTTTGGTTTCCCAATCTTCAATACAATTGGTAGTATAGCTAGGTAACTGATTTCTTCTTAGATATTTTGGCACATGATGATTAACAATACCTGACAATCGACCGGTTTGGATTCCGCTCTTCTCTTCCAGTTCCGGACTGCCGGATAAAAAGATCAATTTGCCTTCCACAAAACTTGAATTGCCGGTTTCATAAATATAGGCGAGCAATGCATTCCTCGCCCCTGCAATCTGGAAAGGCATTGATTCTTTAGAAATAGGAATATATTTAACGCCTGAAGTCGTTCCTGATGTTTTTGCAAAATAGGTAGGTTTTCCTGACCAGAGTACATTTTCTGCACCTTCAATAATCTTCTGAATATAGGGCTTCAAACCTTCATAATCACGGATTGGCACTGCCTGCCTGAAATCCTGATACGATTTAATCCCTGAGAAATTATGATCTTCGCCAAACAAAGTCCCCTTAGCCTGGTTGATCAAAGACTGAAAAACTTTTTCCTGCGTGCCAACCGGATCTAATGACCATTTTAAAGTCTGCCGGTGGATAATATTAGCGAACCATTTGGCGGCATAAGCCTTTATGCCCATGTAATTATTTTATTTTAAGATCCATTAACTTTTAAAAAAGTCAAAGACTCTGTGGTTCAAAATTAAGGTTTATTTGGGGAATGACACGTTGATTCAATCACATTTGAGATCAGAATGCTCTCCTGGGTTGTAAAATATTCCTATCCTGGAGTTTTATAAAACGATAGGAATCCTCTATTTTAATTTGATTAATTTTGACCTCAGTTTAATCCATTTCAATCCTGAATGAAAGTTTCTCAACGTGTATTGTTGATCGTCTTATTCATCGTCATCGCAGGGGCGGGCGCATACCTGTATTTTAGCCGCCAAAATCAGCAATTCCCAAAAGCTTGTCTTGCCCTGCCGGAATCTTCTGTTTTTGCATACCAGGGGCAAAATCCTGAGAAGGAATTCGAGGACCTGAAAACGAAAGATATCTATAAATTCCTGGAAAAAAACCCTTCAGTTTCGGCTTTTGAAGATGATTTCAGATTTTTCGATTCAGTCCTAAAAACAAATAATGGCATTGTGAAATCGTTATCTCAAAATCCTGTTATTGTAAGCCTGCATGTTACTAGTGCCGATAATTTTCAGTTGCTCATTTTACTCCAGTCTCAAAATGAATTTAATACGTATGATATAGAAAAACTTGTTAAAACATTTGATCCGGAAGAAAGGGTACTTGATCATAATTTTGATAATGTAACTGTAACCGAAATTCTGAACAGCAAAAAGCAACCATTATTTGCTGTTGCTTTTATGGATGGGATCATTGCACTGAGTCGGAATACCGGATTGGTTGAAGAAGCCATAAGCGCGTATCATTCAAGTAAATCAAAGTCACGCGACATGATTAAGGAAATGACGGCTTCATTTGGTCAACAAAAACTATTTGTCAATTATGCAAGACTGCCGCAATTCTTAAATGTATACGCTTCTGAAAGTATCCGTGATAAAATATCTTCCCTTGCTGATTTTGCTTCTTTTGCGGATTACACCCTGAAGGCTGAGCCAGGCCTTTTCAGGTTAAATGGAACATTGGATGCCGGTCCCGGCAAAACTTCTTTCCTCTCAGGCCTTCAGAACCAGGCGTCAAAAAAAGCTGATATTGCAGGAATATTACCTTCCGGAACATCTATGTTTCTGGATTGGTGTGCCGATAGTTTTAATGCTTCCTTTTCAAATCACAAAAATTATATAAATGAGAAAGGCAAAACAAATGCCTGGGACATTGAAATGAGGGAAACAGATATAAGCACTGGTATTAATCCTGTAAAAGATATCCTTCCGGCAATAGGTAAAGAATGGGGTTATGCAATGCTCGAATCAGCGGAAGGTGCAAAACCTGAGGAATTGCTCGTATTTAAAGCATCCGACAGTGCAAAAGCATATGATAACCTTAAGAAACTCGCCACGGATAAAAACAGGAATTTTACTGCAATTGAATATAATGGGTATCAACTGAATCAGATAAGGGTGAGTAAATCATTCGAATTGCTCTTTGGGGACCTTTTTGCAGGTTTTCAATCGCCCTATTTTACCAAAGTCGGCGACTTTCTCATTTTTGCCAGCAATCTGAGCGCTATACAAAAATGTATTGATGCTTACAAAGATGACAAGACATTGAAAAAATCATCTTCATACAAATCATTTTCGAAATCATTAATAAGCGAGACCAGCTTTTTCATGTATTGCAACCCTACAAGAGTTGCAGACTTTGGAGCCTCCTATTTTAAAACAGAATACCTTACTAAATATAAGGCAAACCTTTCTACCTATAGGGGATTTAATGGTTTTGCATTTCAACTGGCAGCCAACGGAAAAAATTTTTACAGCCAGATTACCCTTTCAAAACCTTCTGATAAAGAGGGAAATGTAGAATCAGTTTGGACTGCAACCCTTGATGCCAGCCTGCGTGGGAAGCCCAGCATTGTAATGAATTATGAATCGGGAACTCATGAAGTTATGGTACAGGATTCTTTAAATAATTTATACCTCATTGGAAGCTCCGGAAGCATAATTTGGGAAAAGCACCTGGAGGAACCTATACAGGGAGATATTTATGCAATGGACCTGTTCCAGAATGAACAATCGGAATATCTTTTTGCCACTACCAATAAACTTTATCTACTGGATCATTACGGTAAAGATGCAGGCAGTTATCCTTTAAACCTCGCGGAGCCAACACATACCGGTTTATCCCTTTTTGATGTGGATAATAATAAAGAATATACATATTTTGTATGCTGCAACAGGGGGAAAATTTATGGGTATAATGGAAACGGGAAACCGCTTGCCGGATGGGTACCGAAAAACATCGATGCGGGCATGACAAAGCCGATCAAGGATTTTACTTACAATGGGAAACATTATCTTTTTGGCAACTCTGAAAAAGGAACTGTTTATTTGTGGGATATTAATGGCAAACAGGTTATGAATCCGGTACCATTACATGCCGGATTCAAAAATTCATTCATGGTATCTTTAGATTCCAAGGCTCTTTTTTCTGCGGATTCGACTGGAAACGGATTTGAAGTCTCTTTTACGGGTAATGTTAAAAAGAAAACATATCCCAATTTCAGGAAAAGCCCCTTCTTTAATTATATTGAAAAAGACGATAATGCTAAACCGGAACTTGTCCTGTCTTCTGAAAAAATGATTTCAGGATTTGGTCCCGATTCAACCGAATTATGGAAACTGATCACGTCTGACAACATAAAATATCCGCCGCACATTATCGATTTTAATAGCAAAAAATATATCGGCTATGTAAGCGTTGCTTCGGCTAAAGTGTATCTGTTCACTGCATTTGGTAATTCATTTCCAAATTTCCCTGTCACCGGGAATACTGATTTTATAGTCGGAGATCTGTCCGGAAACGGTGATGCTGACCTGATTATCGGTGGACCTGATAAAAAGCTTTATCATTACAGGCTTAGTGAGTAACTTTGCGGCCTTATTTAACATTCAATACATCACCTAAATTCAGTTTTAATAAATGAATCAACAACTTATAGAATCCATCTGGGACAACAGGGATCTTTTGAAAGAACAGGCAAACCAGGATGCCGTTGCCGAAGTTATCGAAGCGCTTGACAAAGGCAAAATTCGTGTAGCACAGGAAAATGAATTCGGATGGACGGTAAATGAATGGGTAAAAAAAGCCGTTTTGATGTATTTCGGAATCCGGAAAATGGAAACATTTCATGCCGGTCCCATGGAATTTTATGACAAGATTCCGTTGAAAAAAGATTTCGAATCCCTGGGTGTTCGGGTTGTTCCTCATGGTATTGCTCGTTACGGATCTTATATTTCAAGAGGCGTTATTCTAATGCCATCCTATGTGAATATCGGAGCTTATGTTGATGAAGGCACATTGGTAGACACCTGGGCTACCGTTGGGTCATGCGCCCAGGTTGGGAAGAATGTTCATCTTAGCGGCGGTGTAGGACTTGGTGGAGTTTTAGAACCTGTTCAAGCAGCGCCGGTTATTATAGAAGATGGGGCATTTATTGGCTCGAGGTGCATCGTTGTTGAAGGTGTGCGTGTTGGCAAAGAAGCAGTTCTGGGCGCAAATGTTGTACTTACAGCATCTACCAAAATTATTGACGTAACGGGTGAAACACCTCATGAAAGAAAAGGTTTTGTTCCTGAAAGATCAGTTGTTATTCCCGGTACATATCAAAAAACATATCCGGCAGGGTCATTCGGTGTCTCATGTGCCTTGATTATCGGACAAAGAAAAGCATCAACTGATTTAAAAACGTCATTGAATGATGCATTAAGAGAGTTTAATATCTCCATATAAATTATCAGTGCAGTAAAACCTGCATATTATTTTTCAAAATTCAGGTTGATACCTTGAAAAAAATCCTGATCATACAAACTGCCTTTATCGGTGATGTAGTACTTGCAACCGGACTCGTTGAAAAACTTAACAGTTTTTATCCGTATTCCCAAATTGATTTCCTTCTCAGGAAAGGGAATGAAACATTACTTGCGGGCCATCCATTTATAAGGACGATACTCGTTTGGGATAAAAAGCAAAAAAAATATGCTAATCTGTGGTTTATATTCCGGCAAATCAAAAAGGAAAAATATGATTTGGTTATCAACCTTCAAAGATTTGCAGCTTCGGGAATACTGGCATCTTTTTCAGGAGCCAAACTCAGATATGGTTTTGAAAAAAATCCATTTTCATTTTTATTTACAAAATCATTCCCCCATATTATTGGTAAAAGAGGGGATTTGGCATACTTACATGAAACAGAGCGGAACCAGGCATTGATTGCAGAATTCACAGATGCTCATGCTTCAAAACCAAAACTCTACCCATCAGACCCGGATTTTGAAGCTGTTTCTGTTTATCAAAATAAGCCATATGTCACTATTTCTCCTGCATCTGTTTGGTTTACAAAGCAATATCCAAAATATAAATGGATTGAACTGATCAAAACCATCCCGGATGGATACATGATTTATCTTACCGGAGGAAAAGGTGATTCAGAACTTTGCAGTAAGATCAAAAAAAACGGCAGACATGCCGGTATTGAAGTTCTTGCTGGTAAACTAAGCTTCCTTCAAACTGCCGCACTTATGAAAAATGCCAGGATGAATTTTACGAATGATTCTGCCCCGCTTCATTTTGCATCAGCCATGGATGCCCCTGTCACGGCTATATTCTGCTCCACAATACCGGAATTTGGATTTGGTCCGTTATCTATTGATAGCAGAATAGCACAGGAAACAGATAACCTCGAATGCAGGCCTTGCGGATTGCATGGATATAAGGCTTGTCCTAAAGGTCATTTTAAATGTGCCTACGATATAAACCTGAAATTTGATTAGGTTTGATTCAGATATGGAAACGGGGAAACCAACTAATATAAGATTCGCAATTGTCGGTTACGGCAATATCGGGAAGCGCCATGCTGAAGAAATAATAGTCCACAAAGACGCGTCTTTGATCGCCATAGTTGAGACAGATCCATTAACTGCAAAGATATCGAAGGAAAAACTTCAGATTCCTGTTTATCAAACCATTGATGAATTATTACAGAATCACAATGATCTTGATGTCATTAATATCTGTGCCCCGAATGGTTTTCACATCCCTATGGCATTAATGGCTGTTAAAGCCGGGATAAATGTATTGGTTGAAAAACCCATGGGTTTACGAAAAAAGGAATGCGAGGAATTAATCTCGCTAGCGAAATCTTCGAATAAAAATGTTTTCTGCGTTTTGCAGAACAGGTACAGCCCTCCGGCACAATTCATTCATAAAATGATGACGGAAAAGACATTGGGCAAAATATACTGGGTGGCTATAAACTGCTATTGGAATCGGGATGATCGGTATTATATACCCGGAAGCTGGCGTGGCACCAAAGAACTTGACGGTGGACCTCTTTACACGCAGTTCAGTCATTTTATTGATTTGTTATATTGGAATTTTGGTCCTGTAAAAAATATTCAATCAAGATTTTATAACAATAACCATCCATATCTTGAAGGTATAGAGGATACAGGAACATTTTCCTTTGATTTTGAACGCGAAGGAGCCGGTCAGTTTACCTATTCAACGGCTTTACACAATGCCAACCTGGAAAGCAGCATAACCATTATTGGCGAAAAAGGAACCATCAAAGCCGGAGGCCAGTACATGGAGAAAATAGATTATTTCAATGTTGAAGGACTGACAATGCCGGTACTCGAAACATCGTTGCCGCCAAATGATTACGGGCATTTTAAGGGATCCGCCGCGAACCATGCTTTTGTTATAGATAATGTGGTTAAAGCTTTAAAAGGTGAATCTTATGAAATGGCTTCAGCAGAAGATGCGGCTGAAAGTGTAAGTATCATTGAAGAAGTATATAAGTCTAGAAAACTATAATATAAAGGATAATATTTTGAAAGATTACAGAATTTTGATCATCGGCGCATCGGGTCTTGTTGGTGGAAATTGCTTGCATTATCTACAATTCCAGGAAGGATTTGAAGTTGCCGGCACCTATTTTTCTTTTGCTGCTGAAGGGTTGTATTTCTATGATACCCTGAACCCCGGGAATAAAGATAATTTTGATATTGACAGTTTCAAACCAACCCATATCCTTCATGCCGGAGCTTTAACGCATGTTGACTATTGCGAAACGCACCCTGAAGAAAGTGAATTAAAAACAGTTCATTCCACCCGTAATATTCTGAAACTGGCTGATAAATTCGGATCTCGAATAATCTATATATCTACTGATTATGTATTTGATGGAAAATCGGGCCCCTATGATGAAAAAGCTGAAGTTAATCCTATAAGCGTTTACGCCCGTCATAAGCTTGAAGCTGAAATGCTTGTTCGAAATCAATCCGGGGATAACCTGGTATTGCGTGTAACAAATGTTTACGGCGATGAAATCCGGAATAAAAATTTCGTTGCACGACTTATTGAAATGGGTCAAAACCATGAAAAAGCCATATTAAATCTTCCTGTAGATCAATTTGCCACTCCTGTAAATGCACTGGATATTGCAAAGGCGCTTCACTTGCTCATTAAAGACAATAAATCGGGTGTTTATAATATTGCTTCAACAGATTATCTGAACCGGGTACAATTGGCACAGAAAGTCCTGAATCGATTCCCGATAAATGATGTAATCATCAATGCAAAAGAAACATCTGAGTTAAATCAGTCCGCTCCACGACCATTGCAAGGGGGATTAAAATCCCTGAAATTTCTTTCAGATTACCCCTATTTTTATTTCTCAAGCGTGGATGAATATCTCTATTCCAAGAATTTATAAATAATTCAGAACAAATTACGTACTCAGCATCGCTGCAAGTTTTAATAAACCTTCTTTGACTGGTTTTTTTAAATTTATGGCTTCCTCCAGGGATACATAATTGATCTGATCATTTACAATACCAACTGCAATATTTTCTTTGCCTTCCATTATTGCCATCACTGCGGCAGCTCCCAACCTTGAAGCCAGGACTCGATCACGGGCTGTTGGCGAGCCACCTCTTTGAATATGACCTAATACGACCATTCGGGGATCAAGCGAAGGGATGTATTTTTTAATTTTTTTGACAACTTCATAAACTCCTCCTTCATCATCTCCCTCAGCTACAACAATAAGTTGAGATCCTTTTTTACGGCCCCAGCCTGATTGCAGAATTCCAATCAAATGGTCCAGTTCATTATGGAGTTCAGGAACCAGGATCGCCTCAGCACCACCGGCGAGCCCGACATCCATGGCAATAAAACCGGAATCCCTGCCCATCACTTCCACAAAAAAAGTTCGATCGAATGAATCTGCTGTATCCCTTATTTTATCGATTGCATCCAAAGCAGTATTAATGGCAGTATCATAACCTATTGTATAATCGGTGCCGTATAAATCATTATCAATAGTGCCCGGAGCGCCAATTATCGGGAACGAGAATTCCTTATAAAATTGTGCCGCTCCGGCATAGGTCCCATTCCCTCCAATGGCAATAACACCTTCTATATGATTCATCTGAAGATTTTCAAATGCAAGTCTGCGCCCTTCCACAGTTTCAAATTCTTTGCACCTTGCCGTTTTTATAATGGTCCCTCCTCTTTGAATGATATTCGAAACGGAAGAGGAATCCATAGGTGTAAACAATCCTTCAATCATGCCCTGATATCCTCGCTCTACCCCGTAAACTTTAAATCCATGGTAGATAGCAGTTCGCACTACGGCGCGAATACATGCATTCATACCTGGAGCATCGCCACCGGAAGTCAAAACGACTATATTTTTTTCCATTTATTTATTTTATTGATCAACAAATGTTAATATGCAAAAATATTAGATCGGTTAAAATCTAAGAATCAATTTCTCTACAAAGAAAGGATAATAAAGGTTATGGTTATATGCGATTGGTCAAGGAGCACTATTTAAAAGGAAAATTATATCTTTTATCAAGCAAGAAAACTTCATACAATATTTACTAACTCCAGAATCAAGTAATCTTGAAACTTCCCAGATCTGTCATTCAAAAACTTGTTAATTTTGAGCCCACTTAAAAACGCAAATATCACCGCAATATTTATGGATAAAACATATCAAAAATATAAAGAGCTGAGGCATAAAATTGCTGATCTTGATAATATTCTCGCCGTTTTAGGCTGGGACCAGGAAGTTTACATGCCCATAGATGGTGCGGGTTTCCGCGCCCAGCAGATTGCATCTTTATCCGGTATCCTTCACGATATGTGCACCTCGCAGGAATATTCTGATCTGTTGGAAAGCCTTAAAGAAAATCAAAGCCTCAATTTTATTGAAAAAAGAAATATTGCTGAATCGTGGCGTATCCTTGATAAAAACAGGAAACTCAGCAGAGCATTTATGGAGCGCCAGAGCCGGATTCATTCTGAAGCATACCAGAGTTGGATTAAAGCCAGGCAGGAAAACAGTTTCGCCGTTTTTGCACCCAAATTAAAAGAAGTCGTAGACCTTCAACGAGAAAAGGCAGAATTGTTCGGATATGTCGTGAGTCCTTATGATGCACTTCTTGATGACTACGAGCCAGGACTTACCACCGATATCGTAGAAAAGGTATTTATAGATGTTAAAAAGAACCTTACTGATTTCTTTTCAAAAATCAAAGGTCGCCCACATCCCGATTATGCTTTTTTTGACAATCATTTTGATAAGGCAAAACAGCTGGAACTTTGCCGGGAACTGGCAACAGATATGGGTTATGACTGGAATGCCGGGCGGCTTGATTTGTCGGAACATCCATTCACAACAAGTTTTAATGCTAAGGATGCCCGGATAACTACCAGAGTAAACGAAAAAGATTTACGGGAATCAATCTGGGGTACGATACATGAAGCAGGTCATGCACTTTATGAGCAGGGTTTACCGGTTTCAGAATATGGACTTCCTTCCGGTTCCCCCATTTCACTTGGAATTCACGAATCTCAGTCCCGGTTATGGGAAAACAATGTGGGCAAATCGTCCACTTATATAAAAACATACTGGAATCAGTTTCAGAAATATTTTCCGGAAGCATTTGGAAATGTGTCGGATATGCAATTTTTCAGGGGTTTAAATACAGTAAAGCCTGACCTCATTCGCATCAACTCGGATGAAGTGACTTATCATTTTCATATTTTATTACGTTTCGAAATTGAAAAAAACCTGATTGAAGGCAAAACTGAGGTCAAAGACCTTGAAGAAATCTGGAATACTAACATAAAAGAATACCTCGACCTTGATGTGCCTTCTCCCAAACTTGGAGTATTACAGGATATTCACTGGTCGCATGGAAGTTTTGGATATTTCCCGACATATTCTCTGGGAAGTTTTTATGCGGCCCAATTTTATCATTTTGCAGAAAAAGCAATTCCGGACCTGCAGAAAGAATTGGATGCCAAAAATTTCAAGCCCTTACTGCAATGGCTTCGTGAAAATATTCATCAGCATGGACATACCTATTCTTCAGAAGAAATCTGCAAAAGAATAACGGGAGAAGGCTTGAATTATAAATACTTTAATAATTACCTCGACAAAAAATACGCGGAGGTTTACCAGATTTGAGCCATATTTGTCCTATTTTTGAAACAATAATCAGAAAATCAAACTGATATGCTGAAAAAAAATATTCTGCTTTTTATTTTTTTTATATCCTGTGCAATAAGGATGTACGCACAGGACAGCATGACCCTTTCACAATGTATTCAGTATGCACTTATTCACAATACGCAATTACTAAAAACCCAGAATGATTATCAGCAGGCTGATAACAGTTACAAACAATACAGAGCTAATGTTCTTCCCACATTAAACGGAAGTGCAACGAATAATTATGACTTCGGGCGTACCATTGACCCGGCAACAAACCAGTTTATTAATGCCAACAGCCGTACAAACTATTTTACCCTGAATGGAGATTGGGTGATCTTCGGAGGATTGCAAAAATTAAACCAGGTAAGGCAGTACCAATGGAGCAGGGAAGCTGGGGCTCAAAACCTTCAGAAAATAAAGGACGATATAAGTCTCAACATAGCCAATAATTATTTGCAGATTCTGTTGCTTACTGAGCGAGAAAAGCAACTTGAAAACCTGGTAAAAAATTCAGAAGATCAGCAAAAAAAAACCGAGATATTATATAATAACGGGTCAACAACGCTATCCAAAAAATACCAGGCAGACGCACAATTGGCTACTGATCAATATAATGTGGTTGATATGCAAAATCAACTCGAGAAACAATACCTGTCTCTGAAACAATATATGAACTATGACCTGGGAAAACCTCTAAAAGTTGTATCGATCAATTTCACAGGGCAATTGCAGAACTATACCCAGGCTGACCTCGATAAAGCCATTAATGAAGAGGTCGGCAAATTACCTGCTGTGCAGGCTGCAAAAAGTCAAAGAGAAAGCGCAATGTATGCCTGGAAAGCTACCCAGGGAACAGCGGCACCTAAACTAAGCGTAGATGCGTCGGTTCACTCTATATATTCATCTCAATACCTGAACTATAGCCCCCAAATTATAGGTTTTGTACCGATTGGATTTGTAGGAACAAACACTTCAGATATAGTTAATGGTCCGCAATACGGTTATGTAGGGCAACCCATAAGTTTTGGCAGCCAGTTAAGCCAGAATTTCGGACAAACAGTGGGCTTTACACTTAACGTTCCTATATTTAACGGACTACAGACAAAATACAATATTCAATCTGCGCATATCACTTACCAGTCTAACGATCTGCAACTTACAGATGCAGAAGTTAAAGCGCGCAATGACATATACCAGGCGTATTCAGGCATGAATGAAGCACATAAAAAATTTGATGCGGGGGATATAAAACTCCATTCCGCTGAAGCATTGTTTAAGGAATCTGACAATTCTTTCCAGGCCGGTGGCATGAGTTTTTTCGATTACAGTACTGCCAGGATCAATTACACAAATGCGCAAAGCGACTGGCTGCAAGCCAAATATGAATATATTTTTCAAACCAAAGTTTTTGAATACTATCTTGGGAAACCCGTCGCTTTTTAATACTTATTAACCAACTTTATGCGTAAAAAAAACCGCAGCTTACTTTATATCATACTTGGAATTGTAGCCCTCATCATTGTATTTGTAATTATTGCGAAAACAAGGGGAAGCAACGGGGATATAACCGTAGAAACAGCAAAAGTAACCCGCCAAACCATCATTGAAACCATAGACGCCAGTGGGAAGGTGCAGCCTGAAAAGGAAGTAAAGATATCGGCGGATATTTCCGGTGAAATTATTGAACTAACTGTAAAAGAAGGCGATAAAGTAAAAAAAGGCGATCTTTTGGTACGAATCAAACCCGATCAATACCAGAGTGCCGTAGAAAAAGCAAAAGCCGTTGTTAATAATTCCAAGGCTACCTTATCTAATACCCGTGCTGCTTACACCCAGTCAAAAGCCAGCCTTGAAAAGACAAAAATCACCTACGAAAGAAACAAAAAACTTTATGATCAGAGAGCTATATCAGAAGCTGATTTTCAAAATATTGAAGCTGATTATAAAGTGGCGCAAGCGCAGGTGGATGGTGGTGCCGATGCGGTTGATGGGGCAAAATACAACCTGGAAAGTACTGAGGCAGCATTGAAAGATGCACAAGATGCTCTGAATAAAACAGCAGTATACTCCCCTATTGATGGGATAATCTCAAAATTGAATGTAGAACTTGGTGAACGTGTAGTAGGAACCGCGCAAATGGCAGGCACCGAAATGATGCGTGTTGCCAACCTCCACAATATGGAAGTACAGGCTGAAGTAAATGAAAACGATATCGTTAAACTAAAATTGAATGACACGGCAGATATTGATATAGATGCTTATAGAGGAAGAAATTTCAAAGGAATTGTAACTGAAATTTCAAACTCCTCAGAATCAAGCGATCTGGCAGTAGAAAAAATAACGAATTTTGTTGTTAAGATCAGGATACTGGAATCATCTTACGAAAACCTGCTTGGGGCCGACAAAACCATCCCTACGCCATTCAGACCCGGGATGTCGGCCAATGTAACCATTCATACCAAAACTGCGGAAAATGTGCTTTCGGTTCCTATTCTTGCAGTTACAGTGCGTAACGATAAAGGCGAATTGGATACGTCTTCATTTAATAAAGGGAATACAGTCGTTTTTCTATATAACAATGGGATGGTAAAGTCTCAGAAAGTGAATATTGGAATTCAGGATGTTACTTATATCCAGATTGTAAGCGGACTTCAGCAGGGACAAGAGGTGGTAAGTGGACCATACCGTATTGTTTCAAAACAACTTAAAGACGGAGACAAGGTTGAAAAATCAAAAGCCAAAAAATAAAATAGCCGTTATTGGCGGCGGAAGCTGGGCCACGGCAATAACAAAAATTCTGTCTTTTAACGGACATGATGTAAGATGGTGGCTTCGTGACCAGGATTCGGTTGATCATATCAGGAAATATGGTCATAATCCTAAATATCTGAGCTCCGTTCAGTTTGAACTTCCGGAAGATCATATCAGCTCTGACCTGAAAGAAGTAATTGAACAATCAGATTGGGTGATTTTTGCAACTCCTTCTTTTGCTTTTGTAGAAATCATGGGGCAACTGACACCGGATAAACTTAAGGGTAAAAAAATTGCTTCCGCGATAAAAGGAATTACACAGCACGAACATTATACTATTTCACAATATCTTCATAGCGAGTTTCTTATCCCTCAGGATTGCCTTTCAAATATCAGCGGACCATGTCATGCTGAAGAAGTTGCCGCGGAAAAGCTATCCTTCCTCACATTTTCATCGCCCAATTCAGCGTTAGCGGAAGAACTGGCATCCTGTTTTAAAAACCGGTTTATGTGTACCAGTATTTCCAACGATCTTCTTGGTACCGAATATGGATCCATAATTAAGAACATTTTTGCCATTGCCTCCGGTATTTCAATTGGACTGGGGTATGGAGATAATTTCAGGGCGGTACTGGTATCGGAAGCCATGGTTGAAATGAGATATTTCCTTGAGCAACTGGTACCCTGTGACAGGGATATTTTGTCTCCTTCATACCTTGGAGATACGCTTGTCACTTCATATTCTCAATACAGCCGAAACCGGACATTTGGTGTTATGATCGGCAGTGGATATACCATTAACTCCGCCATCCTGGAGCTTAAGATGGTTGCGGAAGGTTATTATGCAAGTAAAGCCATCAAAGCATTGTGCATAGATAACAATCTCGTGATGCCTATTGCGGATGCCGTTTACAATGTTTTATATGAAAAAATGCCTGCTGAATCTGAATTCAATAAACTTGGTGGAAAATTGTGTTGATAACTATGTAACATCTTTAACGGAAATATCCTTAAAATTGCACTTGCAACCGGACTTAAATTGAAATATCCTGAAAAATACATATCCGGCCTTCTGGAAATCCACGAATGTGTGATCATTCCCGATTTTGGAGGCTTTGTCTTGAATGAAACCGACGCCGGTTTCATTGATAACAATCATAAGCTTGTACCGTCCGGTAAAAAACCCAGTTTCAACCGCAATCTGAATGTAAATGATGGTATCCTCGCCAATTTCATTTCGAAAGAAGAAGGCATCTCTTATTCTGAATCATTATCCCGGGTTAAAAATATTGTTGACGGTTGGAAATCAACCTTAAATGAGAGCGGATTGGTCTTTTTTGATGGGGTAGGCAGTTTGTCTGCAAATCAGGAGAACAAAATTATTTTCGAGCCGGCGGATAGCAGGAACTACCTGAGATCTTCTTATGGATTACCAGCTATCATTCTTTCACCGGTTGAAAAACAAAATTCTCAAAAAATATTCCAGTTACACGCCGACCCAGATTCAGGAACAAACAGGACCGGTAAAATTATCAGGCGTGCGGTTTCTATTTCTGCAGTAGCCGCGAGTCTCCTTTTGGCTTTTGTATTTATATTTAATAATACTTTTTTTCGGAATACTAATTTGGCTTTTTTTGGCGGATCTAAGATAAATTCTGCCAGCGTCATTAAAAGTATTCAGCCTATTGCCTCATCTATAGGGAGTATTATTGATGAATCTACAGCAAAACCAGTTCAAAAACAGGTTCAGGACAGCTTTTCAGTTCCTAATCCAAATTTCTATATCGTTGGAGGATCATTTAAAATTGAAGCCAACGCGGCTAAATTTGTTAAGGAATTGAAAGAAAAAGGATTTAAAGCCCAGCTCTTGAACAATGAAGACGGGTGGTATCGCGTTAGTTATCTTGCAGAGCAAGACAGTCTGAAAGCAGACAAGGATTTACATTCAATAAAAATAAACGAGAACCAGAGTGCCTGGCTCTTAAAATTTTAATAATACACATGGTATTTCTTCAGATAACCGATTCTACTGCAGTTGTTTCCGGAGCGCATGCAGAGCTGCCGCTTTATGAATTATTACTAAAAGGTGGCTGGATCATGCTTCCCATCGCCATCGCCCTGTTTCTTGCGATCTACATTTTTTTTGAAAGACTACTCACAGTAAATAAAGCTTCGAAAATTGACCGCAATTTTATGAACCAGATCCAGGACCTGGTTCAGGAAGGAAATATTGCCGGAGCACGTTCCCTTTGTAAAAATTCAGATTTCCCTGTGGCCAGGATGCTTGACAAGGCTCTCAAAAAAATAGGCAGGCCTATAGATGATATTGAAGATGCCCTGGAAAGTGCAGGCAAAATAGAGGTTTACAAACTGGAGAAAAATCTGTCTATCCTGGGAACGATTGCCGGTGTAGCACCCATGCTTGGTTTTATCGGGACCATTCTCGGGGTAATTACCATCTTCGTTCATATCGCCGCAAAAAATACTATAGATATAGGTACCATATCCGAAGGATTGTATCAGAAACTTATTTCCAGCGCTTCCGGTTTGGTTGTAGGTATTGTAGCGCATTTGGGTTACCATTACCTGTTGATTAAAATTGACCGGCAGATTTTTAAAATGGAATCTACGGCCATTGAGTTTTTAGACCTTTTACAAGATCCTGCCGCATGAATTTAAAAAGAAGGCCGAGAATGGTATCGGAAGTAGCTACTTCCGCTATGAACGACATAATGTTCTTCCTTCTCTTGTTTTTTCTGATTGCCTCTACGCTTGCTAATCCTGATATTATCAAGATGGCAACGCCAAAATCCACCAATAAAATTGTTATACCCAAGAGTATTGTTGTAAATATTGATGCCAAAGGCGCCTTTTTTATCAATCATGTTCCTGTTGGGGAGGATCAATTGCAAGGCGAACTCCAAAAACGCCTGAATGGAAACACAGAGACACCTATTTTGGTGAACGCCGACAAAGCCACAGCCTGGGACAATATCGTAAAAGTAATGAACGTTGGCAAAGCGCTAAATGTTAAAGTGTTAGCAGCAACTTCGCCAGAAAAAACAATGTAATGGCTTTCGCTACCAAATATGACCAGGTAAAACTGGAGCGTGAAGCGGAAAAAATTGCCGAGCGGAAAATTCAGCGCAAATCCTTGCTGGATACGGTTATAGCATTAATTATTTTTTTCGGAATTCTAATTCTCCTGCGCATCCCACCCATCTCTCCTCCAATGCCGGAAGCCAATGGCGGAATGGACATTATCCTCGGGAATGACATATCAGGGATGAACAATACCACTGTGGGGGTAATGGCGGGTTCACCGCAGACAGAAGCACCTCAAACCCAGCAGCAAAGTACACCACAGGCTTCGCAACCTGTTGTTACTCCGAGTAATGATGGTGATGTGGCTGTAAAAGATGAAAAAACAACCAAGACCAAAGAAACAAATCCTTCTCCAACTCCCACAACAAAGAAGCCTGTTACAAATGCACCTGTAACTCCGGTCGAGAAATCTAACCCAAGTATGGAGTATCACAAAAGCAATGGACAACCTGGACACAACGGAACAGGTGGGCCAGGTTTTTCTAAAGGAACCGGCAATTCGCCTGGCGACCAGGGAAGTAAAAATGGAATCCCTGATGGAGGATGGCAAAAATACGGAAGTGGCAAAGAAGGAACTGGCCCAGGATTTTTCCTTGCAGGTCGCGGTAAAGTGAGCCTCCCGAACCCCAACTGCAACACACAATTAGAAGGCAAAGATATCGTTCAGATCGTTGTGGATAAAAATGGAAATGTGATTGAAGCCCATGGCGGATACAGGGGAAGTACCATCACAGATGCCAATGCCATCACTTGTGATGAAATTGCCGCAAAAAAGGCTAAATTTACAGCCGCGAGTGACGGCACCGATCGCCAGATGGGCTCGATTCAATACATCCACAAACTCCATTAATAAGGAATGACCTATCAGCAAACGCTGGACTATTTGTACAGCAAATTGCCTATGTTTCATCGCATTGGCGCAGCAGCCCTAAAACCTGACCTGAGCAATACAATTAAACTCTGTAAAGCCCTCGGCAATCCTGAAACAAAGTTCAGGAGCATACACGTTGCCGGTACAAATGGCAAAGGATCCGTAAGCCATTTGCTTGCCTCTATATTTCAGGAAGCCGGATTTAAAACCGGGCTCTACACTTCCCCCCACCTGCTTGACTTCAGAGAACGGATCAGGATAAATGGCGAAATGATTAGCAAAGAAGCTGTTTCAGCATTTGTTAAAAAACAAAAATCCCTGATCGAAAAGATAGAACCATCTTTTTTTGAGGTAACAGTCGCGATGGCTTTTGAATATTTTGCGGAAAACGAGGTGGATATTGCGATCATTGAAACCGGACTTGGTGGCCGGCTGGATTCTACCAATGTGATCAAACCCCTTTTGTCTGTAATTACCAATATCTCATATGACCACCAGTATCTCCTTGGCAATACTCTGCCAGAAATTGCCGCTGAAAAAGCGGGTATTATAAAAGAACGTGTTCCTGTAGTCATCGGCAAAAGTGATCCTGAAACAAACCCGGTATTCAGCCAAAAGGCAAAGGAAATGCATTCTATCATCTTTTATGCGGATGCGAATATCATTTGTAAAAATCCTCACCTTGAAAACGGATTACTTAAGGCAGGGTTTATCAATAAAAGATCAGAAAGTGTTTATCATATCCTCAGTCCGCTTTCGGGGCAATACCAGCTTGAAAACATTACAACTGTTCTTCAATCCGTAGAAGTATTAAACAACAACGGATTTTCAATTAATAAAGAACAAATAAAAACGGGGATCAATAAAGTAAAAGAAAACACCGGACTCATGGGAAGATGGGAAATCCTTGGGAATAAGCCTTTAGTTGTATGCGATGTGGCACATAATGAAGCCGGGCTGGAAATTGTATTTGACCAGGCAAGTACCATCCCGCATAAAAAATTAAGAATCGTTTATGGTATGGTAAAAGATAAAGATATTGCCAAAGCCATTGCGATTTTGCCTAGAAATGCCATTTATTATTTTACACAGCCTGACTTGCCCAGGGCATTGGATGTAAATGAATTATTCACTCTGGCCAAAGACGCAGGCCTGAAAGGGGCAACATTCAATTCAGTAAAAGAAGCCTATAGCCAGGCTACTACCGAAGCAAATGCTGATGATATGGTGCTTATTGTAGGAAGCATATTTGTAGCTGCCGAGGTGCTTGTACTTGGTTGAATTTTTGCCAATCCCAAAATCTTTTAATCAGGAAAATCAAGGTTCAGACATATTTCGTATATTGGAACGAAATTTGTTTAATATTAATTTGATATTCAGGGGGATGATATCGAATAATAGATTAAAATTAACTTAATAACGTATGAAACCATTTATACCCCTGATGCTTTTGCTATTATCTTTCAGATTATTAGCGCAAAATACGGAATCTGTTTCACCAGGACAACCAACCTGGCTTTCAAAAAACGCTCATTTATCTTTTCCCACAGGGACAATTAGCGGTTCTACTGTGAATGACCTCGTTTTAAATACTGAGGCTTATTTAAAAAACAACCTTTCTGATCTTAAAAACCCAAATACTGCCCTGATTCTGACTCAAAACACAGCCAGTCCCTATGCACGCTACCTGACATTCAAACAGTCATTTATGGGTACTGAAATATTTGGTACATCTATAAAAATCGGAATAGATAATCAAAATAAAATCCTTTCACTGATTTCCAAAACATTACCTGTAAATACCTGGCCGGCAAATATTTCCATTCCAGAACCGGAATCATCAAAAATAAATACAGCCATTGGGAATTGTGATCATTTTGACATTAGTAAAATATGGTTTTATAGCGAAGAAACCTGTATACCAGCCTATTATGTAAAATGCCTGAAAATGGATGGTACCCGGAATGATGAAGTGGTACTTGATAGGCAATATGATATCGTTTATGAGAGCAGCCTTATTCAGCATTATAGATATCCAGATTCTCTGGTAACCATGTATGTGTTTTATCCTGACCCATTAACATCAGCACATTCAAAATACAAACCTCCTTTTAGTACCTACAGCCTCTGGAACCCATTCCCGAATACAAACAATGATTCAAACTCAAAGGCACTTGATTCTCAAATGATACCGAAACAGATAAGGGTAAGCATATTAAACAGGGATTCATTTATACTTGAAAATCAATACGTTATAGAAAAAGATCTTGGCCCACCGTATTACACAGAATTCACTTTTTCAAAAACACCTGTTTTTCACTTTAACAGGGATAGTAGTGCCTTCAGGGATCTGCAGATTTATTATTATATTAATAGTTGGAGGAGCCACCTTTCAGACATGGGCTACGATAGCCTTGGCAATACTCAGTTAACTGTGGATCCCAGTGGTGAAGAAGACGACGATTCGCAATTTTATCCTCCGACTTCATCTACCCCTGGCATTATTTATTTCGGAATGGGAGGTGAACCTGATGCAGAAGACGCCGATGTCCCAACGCATGAATACACCCATTTTTTATCTTATTGCGCATGTAATAATTGTGCCCACTACGGTACTGAACGCCAAGCTTTGGATGAAGGAACGGCGGACTATTTTGCCGCTTCCAATTCAAAGGCCATTGACACATTTGGCTGGCGTAAAGTTTACAACTGGGATGGCAATAATGACGCATCTTCACCACCATGGAATGGGCGATCATGTGCTGTTCATAATATTTATCCCGGAGCATTGGATACCTTCAATTATGAAATACATGCCTGCGGACAATTATGGTCTAGTGCCCTCATGCAGATATGGGATGTGATTGGCAGAACAAAAACCGACCGCATCATGCTTGAAACCTTATACAGTATGGCTGGTAACATTTTAATGTCTGATGCAGCTAAATTATACCTGAAAAGTGATAGTTTACTGTATAATTATGCTGATAAACATACAATTACAAATTATTTTGTGCAGCGGGGTTTCCTGCCTGAAAGTGCTGCCATCTCTCCTGCTGTCAATTCCCAGGTCTGGTATAAAATAAATACAAACTATTTTTCATCTGCCAACCAGGTATACCTGGATTTCGGGATACCCCAATCGGGAACATTTGCATTATATGATATGACTGGAAAGCTGATCCGTGAAATAAATGTTTCAAACGCGTTGCATGTCGAGTTTAATGCTCCTGCTATTGCAAACGGTATTTATATCCTCGGCGTAAATACAGGAGGGCTTCAGAAAAGCTTTAAATTATTGAAATAGAAACGTTTAATTGGCCAATTGCTTACCTTAATACATAATATTGCTTGGCACTGTTTGTACAATTTCAATTAAATAATGATCAAAATCTACATTTGCATCCTGAGCAACCGGGATTTTCCCCTCAGTAAGATTTGTTAATTGCTTTGGAGAAATTTTGAGTTTTTTCTCTTTCTCCAAAGGATATATCCTGAAAATATTACCTTTAATATTAATGTCAACCGGCATTGTAAATTTAGGAACAGTGCCCTTCCAGTAATATAAAAGTTCAATTGACGTACCGCGTTGCTCAGCATTAAATGACAAAACAGGAAGATCTGCTTGAGTCAAATACTGATCAAAAAATGCATCATAATTCTTCCCGGTTTTAGAGTTTACAAAATCAATAAAATCCCTGCTGGTGATATTTCTATATTTATATTTCTCCTGGAAAGAATATAAGATATTGAACCATAAAGAATCATTATTGATCACTGCCCTAAATGTATGAAGCATCCATGCTCCTTTATAGTAGATGTCATTGTCAGCCCTTTTGTATTCATTTACTCCGAAATGCCCGATTAATGGAATTTTATCCTGGACCAGGTTTCGCTGCGTATCCAGATATTCTTGCGCAGCTTTTTTACCTTTTGTATATTCAAGATAAAGCGATTCTGCATAGGTCGCAAATGATTCGTGAAGCCACATTTCAGCCTGGTCATTCACACTCAATGAGTTTCCCCACCATTCATGCGCGCTCTCATGAACTATAATGAAATCAAAATCATTACCATTCAACATAAAATGATTTCCATAAGCAATGGCACCCTGATGCTCCATGCCCCAGTAACTTGTTTCAACCAAACCGTATCCATCTCTAGTGAAAGGATAAGGCCCGAAATAATGTTCAAAACATCTTAACATTGGCTTCACTTGTTTTGAAAAATAGGCTTCGGCCTGTTTTACATGATAATCCAGTACAAAATAATCAAGGGCAAGAATACCCGCTTTAGATTGAAATGTATCATGGATACGCTCATATTTCCCGATATTCAAGGTAACGTCATATGTATTAATGGGATAGGTTACAAACCAGTTGTACTGATTATACCCACTGTACATATTATTGATAGTTCTGAGTTGTCCGTTCGAAACACAAAAATAGCCTTCCGGCACCTGGATTGAAATGGCCATACTATCCGGTTTATCACTCAAATGGTCTTTGCATGGCCACCACGAAGAAGCTCCGAGACCTTCGCAAGCAACGCCTACCCAGGTACGATCAAGAGAGTCTTTGCCCCAGATAAAACCACCGTCCCAGGGCGCTTTTTTCGCTATCGGCGGATTGCCAGTATAATGTACATCGATATTGTATTTCTCCCCAACATTTAGTGCATGACTGAAATGAACGAAAATATGATCGCCGTATCGAACAAAATTTGTCCAATTGCTGTCATATCTGACCCCCAGAACTTTATAATTGGAAAATAAATCAACCTGAATTGAATCTGTCTTGGATTTTACCAAAAAACTTATGGTACAAATACCCGTTACGGTTTGGCGACCCGGATCTACAATAATATTTAAATGATAGTAATAAACATCATAGCATGACCTGGCAGGATTTAAACTTCCGCGAAGTGAATCCTGATGCGTAAAATGTAAAGTTGAATCGGCTGCGTTTGCTTTTGCAAAAAGGCAGGAGAGAAATAATAAAAACAAACAAAAGTTTAAACACCTAAATTGCGTGTTTTTATTGCAATATTCTTTCAGGTACATATATTTTAAGCTAAATATCAAAGGTAATGAAGTTTGTTTTTTCAGGTTTCACAATACTGATTTTAATCCTATGTATTGATCTCTATTCTTTTCAGGCAATCAAAACCATTTGTCAGAACCTGGAAAACGGACCCAGAAAATTAGTTTATTCCATTTTCTGGATCATTACAGGACTGGCAGTTATAATGGTGATTACAAGTATGTTCAGGCATTTTATAACTTGGCCCAAAGCGATCAGAGTTTATCTTACAGGTTTTTTGATGATCATTTATGTATGCAAACTTATTATTGTCATTTTTCTGCTCACAGACGATCTTATCAGGCTTGGTAAATGGATTTATTCTTTATTTTCTACTAAAAAAGAAATCATTGCACCTGAACATCCTCAGATTACAAGAAGTCTGTTTATCAGTCAGACCGCCCTCGTTGTAGCTGCTGTACCTTTTGCAGCATTGGTATATGGGATGATTTTTGGGGCATTCGATTACAACATAAAACGCCTCAAACTTGCATTTGCGAATTTGCCAAAATCCTTCAATGGGTTGAAAATATTACAGATATCGGATATTCATATTGGAAGTTTTGTTGAATCGAAACATTTGCAAAAAGCTGTTGATATGATCAATGCTGAAAAGGCAGATATCATACTATTTACAGGTGATATGGTAAACAGCAAGACCGAGGAAGTATTTCCGTATGTGGATGTTTTAAAACAGATTAAAGCTCAGATGGGGATTTTCTGTTCTCTAGGAAATCATGATTATGGCGATTATTATCAATGGGATAGTAAAGAAGAAAAAGTAAATAACCTCGCCCAGCTTTTTGAAGTGTATGAAAAAATGGGATGGGATCTACTTACCAATGAAAACCGTATTATTACCAAAAACGGCGAAAGCATTGCAATAGCTGGATGCGAAAACTGGGGTGCTTCTGCCCGTTTCCCAAAATACGGTGACCTGGCAAAAACAACACAAAACATTGGTAATATTCCTTTTACAGTATTAATGTCCCATGACCCCTCGCACTGGGATGCACAGGTTTTGAACAATCCTCATAAAATTGACCTGATGCTGGCAGGGCATACCCATGGCATGCAGTTTGGGGTGGATACAAAATTGATCAAATGGAGTCCGGTACAATATTTTTACAAAGAATGGGCAGGGCTTTACAGGAAAGGCAACCAGTATCTGTATGTTAACAGGGGACTGGGATTTATAGGGTACCCGGGCCGGGCAGGCATCAGACCAGAAATTACTATAATTGAACTTTCGAGTAAAGCCTGAAGGTCATTCAGCCTATCAGAGTTTTATTTCAGTAATACCCACGATGTTTCTGTATTTGCAGAATCAATTCATAATTACCCGTTTGGGTATCTTTTTGCACGGATACAAGCATATCAGCCTGATCTTTTACCGAATCTGAACCGGGTTTCATTTCACATTCAAAATTTCTCTTCCCCAATAATTGTTCTCCTGTGCTGGTTTTCTGTTCCTTATAAACATAACTGGTGCCCATGCAATCTTTTAATTGCTGAACAAGATTATGATAGCTTGCTTCAAGTGCGTTTTTTGAATCACGGGCCAGATAAAAAGCAGCATACATAGACATATTGCCTCTCTGGTAAATTTCACAACTTCTAGCACCGGCCATTTTATATTTGTCTTTGCAGGTCCAGGTAAGTTGCCCTACAGAATCTACAAGGGAATCTTTAGCTTTATCAAAATTTGAATTTATTTGCCTGAGCACCAAGGATAACTGTTTATAGAAAACATTGGCCGTATCTCTTAAAACAGGATCTTTATCCAGATCCTGACTAAATGATTTTATGGGATGAAACGCAGATATAAAGCAAATTACGTGAATTACAACAAATTGAATTGGTCTATGACGCATCAGTGTAAAATATTACACAATGGTATTGAAAACAATCTGAATTAAGATCAAAGCAGGATAAGTTATTATCCACTTATCCACATTAGGATTAAATTATTATTTTAATCCCTGTTGCAGGAATTTCTTAAACGCAGCTGAATTGTAATATCCCTGCAAATTAGCTTTTTCCTTGCCATCTTTGTCGAACAAGATAATGGCGGGGACCTTATCTATCATGAATTTCATGGCATTAGGCGAATCATACTCCAGATCTACCTTGTATGCCATAAAATTAGCGTTTATATATTTTATTATATTACTGTCAGACAATACATTATCATTAAACTTCGCTACATCTGTCCAGCCGTTTATATAAATATACAAAAAAGCAGGTTTCTTTAATTTTCGTACAGAGTCTTCAAAATCAAGCTCTTTGCCTTGAACCCAGTGAATCTGCTTCGCGGTATCAGTTGTGCCTACATCAGCTTGACCCATATTTTTGTTAGTTTGCGCAAATAAAGCAGCAGACTGCAATATGCACAATGCTATACCTATTACTAAACTATGTATCCTTTTCATGCGAATTATATTTTGGCAAATACAAATATAATCGAAATGCCAAAATAATATCAGTTCATCGGTACTTCTATTAACAATATCTCCGACCCCGCAATAACTTTTAATTCTAAATCACTAATTTCAGATACGCCTATAGCGTCTCTTTTATCAAGGATTGCCTCACCTACAGTAGCGCCTCCCTCAATTATAAACACGAATACACCATTACCAGTTTTATTGACATGATATTTTACATTCGTCTCTTTTTCAAATTTTCCGATTGACAGCCATGCATCCTGGTTGATCCATAAAGTATTATCTGATTTTTCAGGAGATACCAGGGTCAAAAAATCTTCTGTTTTTCCATTCCCCTCAAATAATTTCTGATCATATCGTGGCTTGATGTTTCGTTCTTTCGGGAATATCCAGATTTGAAGCAATTGCAATTCTCCATCTTTGGATGCATGTTCGGAATGAACGATTCCCATACCCGCTGACATAATCTGTACTTCGCCTTCCTTTATACTTGTATTGGTTCCAGTATTGTCCTTGTGCAGGACTTCCCCCTTTAACACTATGGTTATTATTTCCATATTGTCATGAGGATGGGCGCCAAAACCTGTTCCCGCTGCGATAGTATCATCATTTAATACCCTGAGCAAACCAAAATGAACCCTGGATGGCTCAAAATAATCTGCAAAACTGAAGCTGAAACGGGATTTTAGCCATCCATGATCTGCTTCTCCCCTACTACCTGATTTATATAATGCCTGTTTCATAAATCGATTCTTTAATGATTTGTTAAATTAAATGTTTAAACATCTATTTTATTAATTAGTTCCGGAAATTAAACCCAATATCATTTTCACGGTATGTAATCCAATCAAAATATACATTGCATCACTTTTATTTGACCCAGGTTTAACCCACTTATTCTATTTAATTTCGTAAAAGCATTTGCGGCATCGGGGCTCATAAAGATCCTTGGCTCCTATCATGATCCTTTGGTTACCTTTTGTTTTGCGAAATGTATGGGTGGCCTCTGCACCACACACCAGACAAATGGCAGTTAGCTTGCTAACATTATCAGCAAGTGCAAGCAATTCAGGCATCGGGCCAAAGGGTTTACCAATATAATCCATATCCAGTCCAGAAACAATAACCCTGATTCCCTCCTGGGCCAGGTTTTCTAAAATTTCAGGCAATAAATCATCAAAAAACTGTGCTTCATCCAATGCAACTATCTGAGAAGTACCTTTATTTTTCAAAATATCGGAAGCCTTGGAAATCATTAGGGAAGGATAAAAATTGGAATCGTGTGAAACAATATTCAATTCGCTGTATCTCACGTCAATTACAGGTTTAAAAATTGCAATTCTCTGGTTGGCGTACGTTGCTCTTCTTAACCTGCGCAGCAATTCTTCTGTTTTCCCTGAAAACATCGGGCCACATATCACCTCAATGCTACCTATTCTACTCACAACTGTTTTCTCTGAATCCTTAGACATCTTTATAAATATGAGCACAAGATTTATAAACCTTCATGCAAAACAGGCAATATATTCTATTTTTGAAACAAATTTAAAAAGATGGATAAAAAAGAAGCCTTGAATAATATCATTTACAACCTTAAGGAAATTGAAGGTACCCGAATCAGGCTGGCAGCTTCAAAATCTGATTCCATAGAAATAGAAATTGCTTTATTGAATCAACAGATTATTAACGTTTACAATCTCCTTCAGAGTTACCGGTCGGGTATGTATGCTTCGGCTCTTGTTCATTCTCAAGTGAGCAAAGAAGAACATGTAATTATCAAAGAGACCGCTGAAACGGTTAAACCCAAAGAAAACGAGTCAATCAATTCAGAACCTACTGATAAGCCTGAATCAGAGCTAAAAAAGGCAAATGCAGATGCCACTACCCGTAAAGAAAGATTAAAACGCCTGGAAGCAGAGGCAGCAAAACTCGAGTCGGAACGAAGGAGGGAAAATCCCGAACCAGCCCCAAAAGGAGAAATGGTAGATTTTACAAAATTAATAGATCAAAAAACTGAAGAAGAGGATATTGCAGAGGAAGCGGCACGGATATCAGGAAATAGAATAACTGCAAATCCGATGAGACCGCCTTCGGCTGAGCGAACCCTGAACGAAAAGCTTCAGGACAGTGCCAAAACCCCTGAATCATTAAATGAAAAACTTGCCCAAGGTGGGGAATCCCGTAAAACGCTGGCTGATAAAATGAAACTTGGCCCCATTAATGATCTTAAATCTGCTATGGCGCTAAACCAGAAAATTGCATTTACAAATGGACTTTTTGGCGGAGATGACAAAGAATTCAAAAAGACTTTGTCGTTTTTGAATAGTTGTACCAATTTTTCCGAAGCCAAATTCTATATACAGAGTGAAATAGCAAAAAGACATGGCTGGGATGACAACAATCCCATGGTTGAAGAATTTACCGAACTGGTATACAGGAAATTTTTATAAGTCATGGGTTAGGAGTCAGTGTTTAGGAATCAGTATGTAAATACTTGAAGAAAGACTCCTGATTATATAAAAATAGTACATTATAAAAAAAGCCGGGAAATTTTCCCGGCTTTTGCTCCCCAGCCTGGACTTGAACCAGGGACCCTCTGATTAACAGTCAGATGCTCTAACCAACTGAGCTACTGAGGAATTTAATCATTAATCATTATAAGTGTTTATCCTTTTTCGATTAAAGAGGTGCAAATATAGGAAAGATGTAGTTTCAAGAAGTACATCAGGCCGAAAATTTTCTTCTCCGGCTTTTTTTATTAGCTTGCACCTGGTTAATTATTCAAGATGCGTATCAAAATAAAGATATTTGTGCTGGCATTCAATTTTTGCATGCTATTATGTATCGGACAAATATCTGCCCAGTTAAAAGGCAGTTATACCATCAACCCTTCAAGTCCTGTATCAGCAACCAATTATCTCAATTTCCTTTCAGCAGTCAGCGATATGGAATCAGGGACGCGAACAGATCATGGCCCATCAAATGGCAAAGGTGTGAGCGGTCCGGTCAGCTTTGATGTTGCAAATGGAATTTATCCGGGACAGCTTCTGATAACCTATATCAACGGTCTTTCAGGAACAAATACGGTCTCATTTCAATCAGCTTCCAGGGATAGTTCGAAAGTGATCCTTGTGGACTCGACATCGGGTGGAACTGCCAGTACCAATTACCTCGTGTATATTAAATCTACCCGGAATATCCATTTTAAAGGGATGTCATTTTTAAGACCCGCCGGCGGCAACGTAATATACCTTTCATCGGCAAGTCATATCAAGTTTGAAAACAATGTTATAGCAGGGAATGATAATTTTTCATCGGCTGTGAGCGATCTTGACGTTCACACCTCAAATGATAGTTTTATAAGTAATGCATTCAAAAATACCGGTAATGGAATCCATATTTCAAATTATAACGGAGATACCGACAGCAATTGTGTTATCCATAACAATATATTCTTTAATGTGGTTAAACCTATTTATGCCGTTAAGCAAACTAACATCAGCATAACCGGAAACAGAATATCCGGCAATTTTAATGTCACATCAACAGGAATAGATTTATATCAGCTAAAAGGGCCTGCAATCATAAAAAACAATATTATTACCCTTGAAGATTCAGCTATTTTAACGGGAGTCTATCTTCATTCTGTTAACATATATCTCTCACCGGGAGGCCCTGTTCATGACACCTCAAAAATTCTGGTTGCAGACAATATGATTTCACTCCACAGCCATTCATCTAAAAATATAATCAGAGGGTTGGATCTTGAAGCAGTCAATTTCACAGATATCGTTTATAACACAGTTTTAGTTGATACATCAATATCTGCTTATGCATTTCCCTTGTATTTTGACCTTGCAGGAGATACAGTGAGAATACTAAATAACGATTTTGCAAATAAATCAGGAAAAAATGCGGCTTGCTTTCTCAATTCCTTTTCATTTACAACTGATTCATTGAATTATAACAACTATTTTGGCAACCAGGGAATGATTTTATGGAACCCTTCAGGTAACTCAAGCGGGAAGGATACGGAGATAAGCAACGTGGCATCATTAAAATCAATAGATCCGCAGGAAATTAATAATATCTCGGTTTTGCCTTCTTTTGTCAGCCCCAATAACCTGCATACCAATACATTGGTTCTGCATGGAAAAGGTATTCCATTTAAACTGGTTAAGGATGATATTGACGGAAAACTGAGAGATAAAAATCATCCTGACATTGGCGCTAATGAACTGATTGTAAAACATGACCTTGGTATAGACAGTATTAAAGTCTACAGCTTGGCCATATGCAAAAATATAAATACAACCCTTTTGATACATTCAATAATTACAAATTTTGGCGCTGACAGCGAAAAAAATATTGCGTTTTATTATAAGATTTGGGGGACTGCGGACTCGGGTCTTGCATATAAAGCTCCGATGACCATAAAATCTGATAGTACCGATACTTTATCATTTCCTATTCAATTAAATATCAAGGATACAGGAATATATAAAGTATCTGTTTTTATAAAGATAGATAGCAATCAGAATATAACAAATGACACAGTCTCATTTTATGAGCACGTCATTTCCGCACCTAAGCCGTCATTTACATTTTCTCTGGCCTGTGCAGACAGGCCTCTTGCCCTGAAAATAACCACCAAAACCTATCGGAACTTAAACTACCAATGGAATTTCGGCGATGGCGCCAGCATTTCTGCGAAAGACACTTCACATATTTTTTATATTGACACAGTTTATACAACAGTTTTAGAATCAATAGATTCTATTGGATGTACTGATACAGTCTCCCACCAGATAAAACCGCTACCCATATCATATTCATCATTTTCATATCATTCAAGCGGAGCGAGTTATAGTTTTACAGCAGATGATACCAGCTATCGAAAGTACGAATGGGCATTTGGCGATGGGGATTCTTCTGCAATTTTAAAACCATCACATACTTATAATCACAATGGTATTTATCCGGTAACGTTATTTGTTCAGGATGCAAATGGATGTTATGACAGTGTAGAGGAACTTATAGATATTTCCAATGCAGGAATTGAATATCAAAAACCTGTAGTTAACGAAATATCAGCTAGTCCCAATCCCTTTCATGAATCTTGTGATATAACATATCAACTGACACAATCGTCATCTATACAAATCGCTCTTTATGATGTGTTTGGAAATGAGAAGGCGATGCTTGTCCATCAAATTCAGTGCGTGGGCTTTTACACAATATCATTAAATACCGAAATTCCGGATTTTAAACCGGGCGTTTATTTTGTAAGGTATCTAATAGATGGTGAAGAGCTGAAGACAATGAAAATCTTATATCTATGATAATATATTTAAGCATCTAAAGGTGAGTTTAATAAGGAAAAGCAATTTAAAATTGCAGCCGGTTTTATTCGAAGAGTTCCTGAGTTTTTCCACAAAGAAGGGCCAAATATTTATCTCAATTTTCCTCATAGGTTTTCTGTCAATTATTGTTAAGGCACTTTTGCATATCTCTCCAAAAGCATTGGGAGACGAAATTTTTTATGTGCTTTTTACAGAAAACATTTCAAAAAATGGCATTTACCAGGAAATGGCAAATGGCAATCCAGTCGGATACACTATAATTGTTAACCTGATTTCAAGAATTGGTTTCAGTATATTAACTTCAGGCAGAATATTATCATTTATATCGACTTTAGCAGTTTTCATTGGCTTATGGAATATTGGGGTAAAGTTTTTTAACTTTAGTAAACCCTATGTCATTTTTGCAATATTAACATTGATACCCGGCATTGTCACAAGCGGAAAATATATTTACGTCGCCTCAGACGATATGTACTATACAGCCTTTTTTATATGGATAGCGGTATTTATTTGGGAAACTGCCAATTCCTGGAATAATGGATGGAACTTTATGCTATCAGGAGCAGTACTTTCCTGTACTTTATTAATCAGGCCATTAGCCCTATTAATATTCCCGGCAACAATTGTTGCATTGGCAGTTACAGCTTATTTCATTAAGCGACCGGCATTTAAAAAATATCTATTCATTTTTGCCTATATCCTTGGATTTTGTGCTGTATTTTTATTACAACAGACTCCCGCATTAGTTGAAAAAGGGAAAATTGCTTTGGAAAACAAAACTCCTGATTCAGTGAAAACAGGAGTAACCTGGTTGCAAAAATCTGAATTGACCAATATTTTAAGGGACGAAGGAAAAAAGACCGAAGACGGCAAGTCAGCCTCCTGGAAACAATGTAATGATTATCTTACTGAACATGGACCCGAATCTTTGCCAAAACATTTTGTTCAACGCTTTATGTGGCATCCTGAACTTTATATAAAATACTGTTTCATTGGCACTTTAAAGATAATATTTATTCTATTCAGGCACACAGGGATTCTATTAATTTTCCCTTTTATTCTTTTTTTTTTAGTAGATTTCCAGGAACTTAGAAAAATAATATTTTTTGAAACATTTTATATTGCTTATCTGAGCCTTTATGTCATAATTTCCCTCAATTTGATCGAAACACGACATTTTATTATCCCTTTAATATTTATGGTTTTTGCCGGAGTCCTTGCACTTCAAACCATGGTCACAAAGAAATATAAATACAGCAATCTCTTTGGGCTGGCACAATTGGCAATTCTTTCTATTATCCTTCTACAGGATTTCAATTTTTACTTCTTCAGAACGGCGGATTGGATATTCTAAGTCCGACTCTTTAAATAATTTTTTATTCTTTAAAGTCAAATGTCGTACTCAAAATTATTGAATTCAAAATTAGTACTCCAAGAGATTTTTATTCCTGGCAAAAATACTTAGTAAAAGAAAACCTTTCATCTGGACGCGGAACACAAAGCGGATTTTCGGAAAGGCCGCATTCATCAACAGCAAGGCAGTGAACTCTGAAATGGCACTAGCCCAGGCAGCCCCGTTAATGCCAAATACCGGAATTAGGAAAAAATTAAGAGTAATATTTAATATGGCTGAGGCAAGAGTTGTATATAAAAGAAATCTTTGATTACCTGATAATGAAAGGTAGGAATTTCTCAATCCGGAATTAAAAACAAATACAAGACCAATGAAATTGATTTTCAAAACTAAGGTTCCCGCGGCAAATGATTGTGGATAAATTGAAATGATCCATCCTCCAACAAAAATAACAACTACGAGCATCAAATAAGATATAAAAGTATATAGTTCAGTAAGTAACATGTATTGGCGGTGAAAAAAAGCAAGATTATTCTTAAAACTGGCAGCCAGAAAAGGGTATATAGATCCATTGACTACCATTATTAAAGCAACAGGGATGTCTGAGATTTTATCAGCAGCTGCAAATATTCCTACTTCTTTTGAATCAAGCATATTTCCAATCATGATCTGATCTATCCTGTTGTATATCATGAAAGAAAATGAAGAAACCAACAAAGGCCATGACTCTCGAAAAATAAATCTGATGCGATTTTTATTAGCTGACCACTGAAAAATTTTATATGGTTCTGTTCGGATGTAAAATACCAACTGAAGTATGCCATTTACGATAAATTCACAAACATATATCCATCCAAATGTAATCAACGGCGCTTTTCGCCATATAAAATAGATTTTAAGACAATTAACGATAACTAATGCTATAATCTTGGAAATTGAGGCATTTTTTGATTTTAAACTTGCCCTGAACCAAATATCAAAAACGTTAAAAGGGTAAAACAAAAATGAAAAAGACAAAACCCTGATCATTGTTCTTGTTTCATTTGCCATTGAGGTATCAAATAGTGTGAATCCCCAAATGAATAATATAGCAACCAAACTTCCGGCAAATCGAAGAAAAATAGACGTGCCTAATATTTCACTCCACTTATCTTTTTCAAAAAGTATATCCCTTGGTAGCATAGGATCATATCCCAGGCTAATAATTGGTGAAAATAATAGGATGAAGGATAATGCATAGGAATAAATACCAAGTGGCCCAGGTCCAAGATATCTTGCCAATAAAATTCCAGTAAATACGCCGGCCAGAATCCTGGCTCCTCGTTCCATCCCCTGCCACGACATATTTGAAAGCAAAAGACGGTGTTTGCCTTCTTTCCCGAAATTAGCTTTAAAATCCTTATTTGAAATCAAAATATAAATATTATAAAGAGACAAATTTACCAAACAATTAGTGGGAATAAAGAAATCTTTAATGTGTTGAACAGCTTAAAAGCTAATTTTGCAGTTATTTAAGAATCGTAACATTGAAAATTAATATAGCCGTATTTGCATCGGGGTCTGGAACAAATGCCGAAAACCTCGTCCTTTATTTTAGGACTAATCCGCTGGCAGAGGTCAGTTTAATCGTTTGCAACAAACCGGATGCATTTGTTTTAACCCGCGCAGAAAATCTCGGCGTGGAATCTTTATTGATTAACAGAACTGACTGGGAACATCCCGAAAATCTGGTTCAGGAGTTGTTAAAAAGAAAAATTGACCTCATTGTTCTTGCAGGATTTTTATGGCTTGTTCCCTCCGAGCTGATTGAGGCATTTCCAAGGAGAATTATCAATATTCACCCGGCATTGCTACCCAAATATGGCGGCAAAGGAATGTATGGTGATAAAGTTCACGAATCCGTAAAGAAAAATAGTGAAACTGAAACAGGTATTACCATACATTATGTTGATAATAAATACGATACAGGAGATATTATATTCCAGGAATCTGTTAAAATCAATCCCATTTTGGAATCTGCAGATGAAATAGCGCATAAAGTTCATGAACTCGAATACAAATGGTACCCTGAGATCGTGGCCAGGGTAGCCGGGGAAATTCAGAAAAAATAAATTTTCCTGCAGTAATTCAAATGTCAATTCACAATTATCCTTCTCGCCAATTATTCCTACTTTTGCGGTAATTTTAGCCAAACGTGTCAGCAAACCCGATAAAAATTAAATCAGCGCTTATTTCTGTTTACCATAAAACCGGTCTTGACCGGATAGTGGAACGATTGCACCAATCTGGTGTTATCCTTTATTCTACAGGAGGAACATTTTCGTTTCTCGAAGAAAAAGGAATCCATGCTGAAAAAATTGAAGACCTTACGGGCTACCCCAGTATATTGGGTGGCAGAGTGAAGACCCTGCACCCTAAAGTATTTGGAGCGATATTGGGCAGACCAAACCTGGACTCTGATATCGCTGAAATGGAGCAACATGAAATCCCGACATTTGACCTGGTAATTGTTGATTTATATCCTTTTGAAGAAACACTGAAATCAGATGCAAGTCCTGAAGATATTATTGAAAAAATTGATATAGGTGGTATTTCACTGATTAGAGCAGCGGCCAAAAATTTTGAACATGTATTGGTAATTCCTTCCCAGGGTCAATATCCGGTTTTAGAAGATATTCTTTTTAACCATGACGGTTTTGCAGATATGGAAACCAGGAAAAGAATGGCCGCTCAAAGTTTTGTCATAAGCAGCAGTTACGATGATTTGATCGGCAATTATCTATCCGGAAATAATAATATTACCCCCTTGAGATACGGTGAAAACCCGCATCAACAAGCGGAATTTGAAGGAAATCTTGATGAAGCTTTTGACAAAGTGCAGGGTAAAGAGCTTTCTTACAATAACCTGGTTGATATAGATGCGGCACTTGAGTTGGTGCGGGAATTTGAAGATCCTGCTTTTTGCATCATCAAACACACAAATCCATGCGGTGTGGCAACAGCCCCTGATTTATTGAATGCCTGGGTCAAAGCCCTTGCCGGCGACCCCGTTTCTGCCTATGGTGGTATACTGGCATGCAACAGATCTATAGACAGCCTGACTGCAATAGAAATAGACAAGATATTTTTTGAAGTTCTTATAGCTCCTGATTTTTCTGAAGAAGCACTTTCCATCCTGATCCGTAAAAAGAACAGGATTATTTTAAAAATGAAGCCTTACACCAGGCCTCAACATTTGCAGAAAACAATTTTAAATGGTCTTTTAATCCAGGATCGTGATGCACATACTGAAACAGAAGCAGATTTAAAATTCGCAACTAATTCAAAACCAACGATAAACCAGGTTCAAGACATGCTTTTTGCAAATAAAATTGTGAAACATGCCAAATCGAATACCATCATTCTGGCCAGGGAAAATCAGCTGATTGGAATCGGGGTGGGACAGACTTCAAGAATTGATGCGTTAAATCAGGCCATTGATAAGGCAAAACATTATAACTTTGAAACAAAAGGAGCCGTTATGGCTTCAGATGCTTTTTTCCCTTTCCCGGATTGTGTACAAACAGCACATGAGGCAGGGATAGAAGCCGTGATTCAGCCGGGAGGTTCCATAAGGGACCAGGAAAGTATAGATTATTGTAATGCCCATAATTTGCCGATGGTCATTACCGGATTCAGGCATTTTAAACACTAGATTACAGAAAAGAAAAATGGGATTTTTTGATTTTTTTTCGCAGGATTTGGCCATTGATCTTGGTACAGCCAATACCCTCATTATTCATAAAGACCAGGTGGTTGTTAACGAACCATCTATCATCGCCATCAACCGCCGTACCGGCCAGGTGAAGGCTATTGGCTCTCAGGCACAGCAGATGCATGGGAAAACCCATGAAGATATCAAAACCATCCGTCCGCTGAAAGACGGGGTTATTGCCGACTTTACAGCTGCTGAGTTGATGCTGCGCGGTATGATAGCGATGATCAACGACGGCAAAAGAATGTTCTCTCCCCATTTGAGAATGGTTATCTGTATCCCATCCGGTATTACCGAAGTTGAGAAACGTGCCGTAAAAGAATCAGCGGACCGTAGCGGAAGTAAAGAAACCTACCTGATTGCAGAGCCGATGGCTGCAGCAATCGGTATCGGTATCGATGTGGAAGAACCGATGGGAAACATGGTCATTGATATAGGAGGCGGTACTACAGAAATCGCAGTTATAGCACTGGCAGGCATTGTTTGCGATCAAAGTATCCGGATTGCAGGAGATGAGTTCACCAACGATATCGGTGAATATATGCGCCGTGAACACAATATCCTCATCGGTGAAAGGTCTGCAGAACGTATTAAAATTGAGGTTGGGGCTGCACTGCCGGAACTCGAAAATCCTCCAGCCGATTATAGTGTAAATGGCCGCGACCTGATGACGGGTATTCCAAAACAGATCACGGTTACCTATTCTGAAATTGCAAACGCTCTGGATAAGTCGATAACCAAAATAGAAGAGGCAATCCTGAAAGCGCTTGAACTGACGCCTCCCGAACTATCTGCAGATATATACCAGACCGGCTTATATCTGACCGGTGGAGGGGCCTTGCTTCGCGGGCTGGATAAAAGAATCTCCATGAAAACAAAACTTCCTGTATATATTGCCGAAGATCCGCTGAAGGCGGTTGTGAGAGGTACGGGAATCGTTTTGAAAAACCTTGCCCGTTACAAGCACATTCTCACTTAGATCATTATATAAACCGGATATCCCAATCGCGAAATGGGGAACATTTTTGCTTTTTTATTAAGGCATCATAAGTTTTTTGTTTTTATTATCCTTGAAGGGATAGGATTCAGTCTTGTAGTGAATTATAACAAAGACCAGGGTTCGGCTTTTTATAGGTCCACAAACGAAATCAGCGGTCTGGCTTACAAAGGAATCGGCAACCTTAAATATTATTTTCACCTGCAGGAAGTAAATGACAGCCTTATGGCCGAGAATGCACGTCTACGTGCTAAAATGCTGAATGCCTTATATTTTGATACGGCCAAACCAAAAACTATTACTGATACAATTGTAAAACAGCGTTATACATTTATCCCTTGTAACGTAGTAAATAATTCTGTGACAAATATGAACAATTACCTGACCCTGGGAGCCGGAGAAAATATGGGAATCGGCAACCATCTGGGTGTTGTTACCACCTCCGGGATTGTTGGCATTACACGGAATGTTTCAAAGCATTTTGCCTCGGTATTGTCAATTTTACATAAAGATTTCACCGTCAGTGCACAGATACTTGAAAATAAACAGATCGGGACTGTAACCTGGAATGGATTTGACCCTGACATCGTCGTAATGAAAGATGTCCCTTTGAATGTAAAAATAACAAAAGGTATGCATGTGGTTACGAGTCCATATTCTGATCTTTTCCCTACCGGTAGCTCGGTGGGTATTGTTACAAAATATGAGGCGAATCACAACGATGCCAACTACACGATTTATATCAAATTGAGTACCGATATGCGGAATATCAATAAGGTATATGTGGTGAGCAACCTGATGCGTGAAGAAAAAATAAAAACAGAAACAATACCGGTAAGCAAATGATATCTGTTGTCAAATATTTTCTGCTTTTCCTGATGATCCTTGTCATCCAGGTATTTGTACTGGACCAGGCACCACAACTCATCCCCTATTCAAGACCATTTATATTTTTCGTCTTCGTTATTGCCTTCCCTGATATGGAAGCCGTATGGCTTATGGCACTGGCCTTTGCGGGCGGCCTTTTACTTGATTTTATTTACGGCACGCCGGGGATCAATGCTTCCGCTTGTTTATTACTGGCATATTTCAAAGTTCCTGTTATAAAAATGTTTAAAAACAGCGAAGAAGAAAACCTGGTACCTTTGGCCCATATTGTTTATCTCGGATTTATCAGGTATTTCTTTTACATCCTGGTCCTTTCTTTTGTATTTCAATTGTTTTCAGGCTTTTTAACGGTTTTCTCTTTTTCCGGTGCCGGACAAACCATTATGAGAGCTATTGTAAATGCTTTGATTTCGTCCATATTGATTTATATTTTTGAAATAATATTCTTTTATAGAAGGGCTGCCAGAACATGAACGAAAACGGAAACAGGACCCGGGTTGTTCAGGGGATTATTATCCTTGTGGGATTTTTCTTTCTCGTCAGGCTATTGTATATCCAATTGATTGATAAGGATTACCGGCAATTTGCGTCTGACAATTCTTTGAGAAAAGAAACGATCTTCCCTCCCCGCGGTCTTATTTTAGACCGGAATGGCGTTTTACTTGCCGGCAATGAAACCATATATGATGTCATGGTTATTCCGGCCAAAGTAAAAGACCTGGATACCAACGCCATCTGCAAATTGCTGGATGTGGACAAAACAGATTTTGAAGATGCATATGACAAAGCTGATTATTACTCAAAATACAAACCAAGCCCGATTGTCAGGGAAATAACCCCGGAACAGTATGGCAGGTTTGAAGAAAGACTTTTTGAATTCAGAGGATTTTTTGTTCAGGCACGTACCATGCGTTATTATCCACTGGATGTAGCGCCGCATGCCATTGGATACCTGGGTGAAGTAACTGATAATGATATAGACACGAGCGATTATTATAAGATGGGTGATTATATCGGCGCCAGCGGACTTGAAAAATCATATGAAAAAGTGCTTCGCGGTAAAAAAGGAGGACGGTTAATTCTTGTAGATGCGTTGAACCGCGAACAGGGAAGATATATGGATGGCAAGGGCGATATCCCCGCCGAACCAGGCGCAAGCCTCAATACAGGCCTCGATCTGAAATTGCAGCAATATGGCGAAAAACTAATGCGGGGTAAAAAAGGTAGTATCATTTGTATCGATCCCCAAACAGGTGAAATTCTTGCTATGGTATCCATGCCCGATTATGATCCGAATGTACTTTTGGGAAGAGATAGATCACATAATTATGGCAAACTGATCCTTGATCCTGACAAGCCATTATTCAATCGGGCCATTTCTGCCCGTTATCCTCCCGGGTCAACCCTTAAAACAGTTGAGGCACTGCTGGCCTTACAGCAGCATGTCATAACCAAAACAACAACTTATACCTGTACAGGAGGGTATCATCTTTCTGCTGCGCATACCATTCATTGCCATGCCGATGGCACTTTTAATGCCCGTGAAGCTATAAAAATGTCTTGCAATACGTATTACTGTAATGTTTTCAGAACCTTTATCGATCAAAGGCGATTTGGAAATGCAGCGGAAGGACTTGATAACTGGAAAGAAGGACTCAGTAGTTTCGGTCTTGGAACAAAATTGGGTATTGATATTCCGAATGAAGCAAGGGGACTCGTTCCTAATGCTAAATTTTATAACCATTATTATGGTGTTGGCGGATGGAAATCTTCCAATGTCATTTCTCTGGGAATTGGCCAGGCTGAAATAAGTTTAACACCTTTGCAACTTGCCAACCAGGCCGCCATCATGGCCAATAGAGGTTATTATATCACGCCACACTTTGTCCGCAGCATTTCTACGAAAGAAAAGACAATTACCCTCAACTGGCCTAAAAAATACATCAATATTGATTCTACTTATTTTAATTACGTGGTAGACGCCATGGAAGATGTGGTAGAACATGGCACCGCCAGCCTTAGCAAAGTCCCTGGGATGCCAATATGTGGCAAAACCGGAACGGCAGAAAACCCGCATGGTAAGGATCATGCCATTTTTATCGGATTTGCCCCAAAATATAAGCCAAAGATCGCTGTTGTAGTCATTATTGAAAATGCAGGATTTGGTGCCGAATGGGCAGCGCCTGTCGCAACTTTGATGATGGAAAAATATATAAAGGATTCCATCAGCCGGCCAAATTGGGAAAAATGGATTCTTGATGCCACTTACCTGCATAAAAAACCTGCCGTCGACTCAACATCAATTAAATATAAAGGCGTGGATGAATAGCGCAATAGGACAACGCAAAAACAGCTACCTGCTCGAAAGGGTTGATTTTATTGCTGTGGCTATTGTTTTCATCCTAATGGCCTTTGGCTGGATGAACATCTACTCCACGGAATATTCCGATGATCAGAAAAAGATCATTGATTTCAGCCTGAGTAATGGCAAACAGATTATTAATATCAGTATTGCCATGGGTGTCGCAGTTATAATATTACTGCTCAGCGCCAGGTTGTTTGATACCATATCATATTTTGTGTATGCTGTGGCTATTGTTTTGCTGCTGTACACACTTGTAAGTGGTAAAGTAGTACATGCCGCTAAAGGATGGATACAGTTTGGTGGTTTTCAGCTCCAGGCTGCCGAAGTTGCGAAACTGGGTGCAGCAATGGCACTTGCAAAATTTGTAAGTACACATGGCATTGATGTTCGCAAAGTAAAAGACCGCATGATTGCCTTTGCAATTATCCTGTTGCCGCTGCTCATTGTTTTGTTTCAGAATGACACCGGTTCAGCCATTGTATTTTTTGCCTTTGTTTTTGTTCTTTACCGCGAAGGGCTAAGTATTTTATATATCGTCATCCCGGTACTGATTGCCATTATTTCATTGTCTGTACTCTTATTGGGAATTTTACCTGTTATTGAAGTCATTGCCGGCATCGGACTTGTTGGGTTCCTGATCTTCAGGCGCTCCAAACGTATGCTTACCTTTCTTGCCATATTTGTCATCTCTGCATCTTGCCTTACAGGTGGGGTAAGCTATGGTTTTAACCATGTTTTTAAAGATTATCAACGGGAACGTATCAACATTCTTATCGGTAAAGAAGTAGACAAGCAGGGCGCCGGGTATAATGTCCGCCAATCCCTGATTGCCATTGGTTCCGGTGGAGCAACAGGCAAAGGATTTCTCAAAGGCACTCAAACCAAATACCGTTTTGTACCCAAGCAGAGTACCGATTTCATTTTCTGCACTGTAGGTGAAGAATATGGATTTATTGGCAGCGCTGCACTTGTATTACTTTACATAACACTACTTTACAGGATCATCATCATTTCAGAGCGACAGAAATTTACCTTCAACCGTGCCTATGGGTATGGGGTTGCATCGGTGCTTTTTTTCCACTTCGCCATCAATATCGGTATGGCCCTGGGATTATTTCCCGTCGTGGGTATTCCATTGCCTTTTGTAAGTTACGGAGGTTCTTCCATGCTTAGTTTTACAGCCATGATGTTCATCCTGCTTAAACTGGATGCGGCAAATAGCGAGTATTGAAAAAAACTAGACCCTAACCTTCTTCCATTTGCCTGTCCTCAGATACAGGAACCCTAACAGCCCCATAGTTCCCATATAAACGATCTCTGACGCCCAGAATATTGTTATCGATCCTGGGAAAAATATGCCCACAAGTGCGATATATGTAAAATAAATAACAAGGGTAATCAATTCGATATATAAAGATATCCTTGTAGATCCTGTACCTGTAACCGTGTCATATATCACCCCGCTTACTGAAAAAATCAGGAGTCCCGCCGTAATCATCCTTAAAGGCCCTATAGCGTCGTGAACCAGACCAGGGTTATTGTTAAAAACAGAAAGAAATGCCACCGGGAAAAAAATATTGGCCTGAACAATAATAAAAATAATTGCGAAGCTTAGAAAAATACTTTTCGTGGCGATGCCTTTTATATCCTCAATACGCCCGGCTCCCATCGCATTACTCACCAGGGAGTTGGTAGCGGAACTAATCCCCCAGACCGGAATCATCATTACCACGTATATACTTTTCATAAGAGCGGAAACACTTAATGCCCGCTCCCCCATTTTTTCAATAAAGATAAAAAATACGAGCCACGAAGATATAGATATCCAACGCTGGAGCATAATCGGTGCCCCAACACCCAGCACATGCCATGTTATTCCTGAATCAGGTTTCCTGAAACGAAACAATTCATAAATCCTGTTACCAGATTTGTAAAAGGCATACACGAAATAGCCTATTGCTGCACATCCCTCGGCAATGACAGATGCTGTAGCTGATCCACGTATGCCCATCGGTTGAAAACCCAGATGCCCGAAGATGAGTGCCTGGTTGAAAAAAATATTGATGAGCGCCGAACCAATGGTAATGTATATGATGACTTTGGTTTGCCCGATACCGATATAAAATGCTCTCATAACGAATATGACGCAAACGAACAATATCCCATAACTCCGTGTATTGACATAAGTCAAAGCCAGGTTTGAAATATTTTGCGAGCTTATTATGGCATGAATAAGAAAAGGTGTAACTAATTGCAGCAGAATGAACAAAGCTATGCCTATGCCGATAAAAGAATAAATAGCATTATCAACAATCGGACCTATAGCTGCATAATGCTTTTCGCCATTACGGCGACCTATGACAATCTGCACGCCCGTTGAAAGACCAAGAGCCAGCAATACAAAAGTATAATAATATAAAGACCCGAAGCCCACTGCTCCCAAAGGTTGTTCTCCGAGCTTGCCTACAAATATCGCATCGGTAATATTGATGATATTTTCAGCGAGATGGCCTACGATAATCGGCACGGCAATTTTTAAAATGCCTGAATATGTGTATTTAAATTGCAGGGTTGTCCTTTAATTAATTTTCAAAAAACGGATTGATTGAAGTTTGGCGCAAATGTACATCTGTAAACCGGGTTGTGGCGAATACAGATCAAACAGAGAGGTGATGTTTAAATATCTCACTTCTGCCTTCTCTCTTTCTGGTTCATTTTCAATATCCTTGCTGTTCGCTATACTATACATTTTTAATTTTTTCTTTATAATTATTGGTTTATCTGTTTAAAATGAATGGATTAGCTGTCACGTTTGGGTGTGCATTTGTACCGAAAGGTGAACACTTTCTAAATTTTAGAACGCTATCATATTGGTTTACAGGTTTTAAAGTGAACGTTATATCAGGCATAAGTGGTTAGGCATAAAGCGTAAGTGGCTGACACATGATTTTCTCTTGCGCCAGCCTTTTTTGACCATTCTGGCCAGTTTTCCCTGATATAACAGGAAATTTATTTTTATCATTTTTAACTTATTGAATTTAAATATCTTACACGTAACTCATTGACAAATAACACCTGTCCCGACCTCTTCGGGAGGCGATAACAGGGAAAATACAGACTGAAATGCCCAAAAAAGCTTGTACCGAGAATTCGGTGGCAGGTTTATCTTTCTTCGCCCGACGAAGCCTTTGCGAAGACAGGTTCTTTTCATTTTGTCTTTTCTTATTGATTAACTTGTCCCGACTTATTCGGGATTGATCATTTCTTGAATTCCCTTACGCCTTATCCCTTATGCCTGCTTTTATATACATATATAGTGAACAGCAAAAGTGGGTGGGTGTCTTAAAAAAATATTTTTTAACTTGTATTATTTCAATACGTTACAAGTGAAAATATTTTTGAAAATGTTTTACTTTTTTTGAATGCGCGAAAAATGGCTCCAGCGGAGCCAACTGTTTGTAGATTAATATTGAACCATACGATTTTTCGCTCCGGAAGAGCGATCTGTTAAATTAGCTATGCCGAGAGTCCCGCCAAAACAGGTTTGCTTACGAGTAGACCTCAGGGTCCCCTTAATGTGTACCGATTGGAATATGGTTTGGTACCGCGGGAGACCCTGAGGGGAAAAATAGACCTTAAATCATTCCTGTTTCAATAACGCAAAGAACCTTTTGGAAAGACTTTGATGGAAAGTAAATAAAGGAGGATCTTAATTTTATATCCTGCTAAAAGAATTTAGAAAAAATTCTTTTTTCCTTTTGGCGACATCAAGCATAACGCCATCATTCATAATAACATAACCGCCTTCTCCTCTTACATATTTTTGTATCTCATTCAGGTTGATGAGATGGGAATGGTGTATCCGGCAAAAATGATATTCTGCAAGCATTGTCTCAAATTCTTTCAGGTATCGTGAAGTCATTATTTTTTTTTGATTTCTCAAAATCACATGCGTATAGGCGCCATCTCCTTCACAATACAAAATATCATTTACCTTTACAAACATGAGGCCTTCCGTAGTAGGTAACGCAATCTGATGCTCCGCAAAATTTGTGTTTTTCATGTTTTGCATCATGACATCCAGGTAACCTACTACTGCATTTTTTTCGATTCTTTTTTGTGCCCTTTTCACGGCATCTTTAAATTCTTCCAGTCCTATGGGCTTCAACAGGTAGTCTATCGCACAGAATTTAAAAGCTTTAAGTGCATAGCTGTCAAATGCAGTAGTAAATATGATCTCAAAGTCTATATTCCCAATCTGGTTCAGCATATCAATACTGTTGCCGTTTTTCAGTTCAATGTCCATAAATACAAGTTGCGGTCTTACTGTTTCAATAGCTTGTTTTGCGGTATTAACGTCTTCAGCTTCAGCGAGTACACAAATTTCCGGGAAATTATCCTTAAGCATATCTTTCAGGAGAAGCCTGCTTCGGGTTTCGTCTTCTACAATGATTGTATTAATCATAATATCATCACATTTAATAGATTCATTTTAGTCAATTGGTATCCTTATTTCCACACGGGTACCGAGCGGGTTTCCTTTCAGGTCTTTCAGGTCTGTGATGGCCACGGAGCCCTCATTTTCTTCATCTGTATTAAGCATTGCAAGCCTTTCGCGGGAAACCTTGATACCCAAAGACTTCTTATTCCTGATACTTTTGGCGTTTACTTCAACAGACTTATCCCGGCCAATGCCGTTATCCTCGATAATGCATTCTATGGAATTTTTATTTTTACGTAACCTGATGATGATCTTGCCTTTCCCGTTTTCTTTTGGAACAAGGCCATGCAGGATCGCATTTTCCACAAACGGCTGTATAAGCATGGAAGGTATTTCTATGTTATGGATATCAATATCCGGGTCAATATCCAGTTCATATTCAAATTTATGATCAAAGCGCAGCATCTCGAGCTCAAGGTATAACTGCAACATTTTCAGGTCGTCAGCAGGAACAATGGTATTTTCATTGGCATGCTCCAATATCTGGCGGATGAGGCTTGAAAATTTCGCAAGATAACCGGCCGCTTCTTCCTTATTGTTATTGTAAATGAAATGCTGGATAGAGTTAAGGGAATTGAAAATAAAATGTGGATTCATTTGCAGGCGCAAAGAGGTCATTTGCAGCTCGGCCACCTTTTTGTTAAACTCAATAAGCTCAGCTTCAGCCTTGTTTTTTTCTTCAATTTCATGAATCAGTTGTTCATTGGCGTTTGCAAGCTCTGAAGTTCTTACTTCGACCTTATTCTCAAGTTCTTTTTCAGATTCTTTCAATTTCTGCTGCGCGATGGTAAGCTCGTTTACAACTGTTTCCACTTTTTTCTTGGCTTTTGTGATGATACGGTTGCGGTTGAAAAGAAGAATGGTTAATAGTAATATAAAAGCAAGTCCTGCTACGAATAAATTGATCTGGAGTTTCAGGCGATCATTCTGGTGTTCTTTTTCTTTGGTTTCATACTTGATCTGTGTTTCTATCACCGCATTGGTTTTATTTACGCCATATACCAGGTCATTAAAACTTGTATAGGAGGTATCTGCGCTATAGGCAGCTATAAAATTATTGGTAATGGCATAAAAGAGTCCCAGGTTTTCATAAATACCCGCAAGAAGTTCATAATCATTTCGTTTAAAGGCGATTTTTGCCGCCTTTTCCTCATATTGAATAGCCTCTTTCTCTTTTCCAATGATATGATTGAGCCAACCGATATTATTTAAAGCAATGGATTGCTGATAAGCATTATTTAATGAAGTAGCTAAATTAAGGGCTGTATTGAAATACCATAAAGAACTGTCGTAATTATTCCTGCTATTGTAGAGGTTCCCGATATTGATATATACCCATCCGGCTTCATCTTTTTGTCCAAGCCGCAGTCTTATTTGCAAAGCCTTCTTAAGTATAACCATCGCGGAGTCATATTTATTTTGTTTTGCAGTGCTTATCCCTATCAAATTGAGGGCACCTGCAATTTCCTCTTTATCGCCCAGTCTGTCAGCCAATTCCAATGTACCCTCGCCCTCTTTTTCAGCATCAGGGAATTTCTCTTCCAGGTAATATATAAACCCAATTTGAATATTATTCTGGCATTCCAGTTTCAAAAAGCCATTGTTTTTGCATATTTCAAGGGATTTCACATATTCCTGCATGGCAGCAGGATATTGTGATTTATACCGATGCAGTTTCCCATCTAGAAAATAAGCGACAGCCAGTTCTTTCGGGTCATTTCTTTTTAAAGCCTTTCCCAGGTTTTCTTCTACAAATGGCCTTGCACTATCAGGATAATTCAGGATAAGCGAATTGACTTTTTTAAAAATAGTGTCAGTTTCACTCGGGCCAGCTGTGATGTTTTTTCGACTCTCAGGAGAATGATTCCCTGATTGACAGGACAATAGTATTGAACCGGTCAATAAAATATTAAGAGCCAAAAAGAGCCTTGTCATCATTCTTTATTGAATTACAGGCCCCTGAGAAATAATAAGATTGGTTCGTCCGGGAGCAGGATATCCGATCAAAAGCAGGTTCGGATACGAAGGATCAACCTGCAGATAAACTGTGTTGCTTAAAGAAAAATCGAAATAAGTACACATTGGCTCAACACTACTGGAAACGCCCATCCCGGTTGCTACCCCCCTTACCCTCAAAGTAGGGGTTCCCAGGCCACCAGGAATTGGAATTCCAAAACATCCTAACTTCGGGTTGAGGGGATTGTTTGGATCTGTTGCATCATTCAAAAGATAAGCCGCAGCATTTGATTGATTTACCATTGCCTGGCTGCGGTTTTCTATAGCAATAAGCCCTGGATCTGACGGGTTGAATAACGATTCATCTATCCCCATAATACAATAACCTGCAGGAATATAAGGGTCTGTGATATGCAACGATGTTTTCTTTTGATCAACAGATATACCTACGCCAGATAGCAGGGAAAGAGAATCAATGATTTTATAATGCGATGAGGCTGATGAATCTTTTACATAAAGAAGCAGTGTGTTTTTATGAGTGATTGAAAAAAGCACATTTTTGCCTTTTATAGGAATATCCCTCACTTTTCCGCTATCGGCCGGCCTTTTCTGATTGCAATTGTTTTTATCGCATTCGGCGCATTTTCTCCAGTATGTATATAACATTATGGATAGGCAGATGACTAAAAGCAAGAGAAAATAAATTAAGAATTTTTTCATGACGTTTTTTTTTGAAATTTTTGAATAAAAATGGTGTTTAAAAAGCTTTAGAAAAGATCTTTTGACATGCCAAACCTATTAATAATTTTGGTAAAATAAAATGTTATGAGGTTATATTATTGAGTTTTATCCTTTTTTTCAGAGGTATAGAATCTCTTTTTCGCCCGCCGGTATTCACATCCTCCCACTTACATCTCAAAACTCCCGCTTATAAATTAATAATGGATTAGCAAAAAAATCCGGATTTGGCGCATGTGAAATACCCGTCCGCTATTTGAATCAGGCTTCTTTCAATTATTCTATCACACCTGAGTAAATCCTTCTGCAACCATGTTCCCGCCGGTTATGAACCCAAACACATCGCCTGTAAACCTGTCCTTTTCGCAGGTAAATAGTCGATATAATTTTGGCTCCGATAAAGTTTACAGGCCCTGATGCAAAATAAAAATAAAAAAACGCGGTAGCCGAAAAGCGCATAGAGTAGGCAAAAAAAATAAATACAAAAAATATGTACATTTCAATGCAAGGTCCGTGGACAATCCACGTACAATCAACTGAAGACAACACCAGCAGGCAATATATTGTCAGCGGGACAAATGGAAACGCAAATGGCACAAATTATGATGGTGTGCATCCGGCACTCAGTGCCAGTCCGGATGTTTTCGTAAATGTAGCGCCTGATACATTATGGACTATTGACATTCAGGCAAACCAGGGAGCCGGATTTCAAAGTTCTGATACTGAAATTTCTTTCCCTGTTAAAACCGGAAACAAATATCATTTCGATATCAAGTCAAATGATAGAGGTACCAGCACCAATGACCCGGTCCTGGATGACCTGATCTTGAGATGTTCCATGCCGGTTACAGCTGCCGGTTCTCCAGTGGGCTATCCGGATGAGTTTTTGGTTTATGGCACAGTATCAACATATAATGATGCTTGCTTTAATCCTTGCTACAACGGCTGGCTTGTTATAGAAACCCAGGCTGCACTTAACCAGGCGCTGCTTAACCCTGCCATTAAACAAGTCGTACAGCTTTTATACCCGGAACGCATTGGGCTCGTAAATCCAAATCCGCCTGATCCGGGACCATTTACCCCGATCATGATAAACCTGCAGGATTCTTCGGCACAGGTAGCAAGGATGGGAACGCTGTACAGCAAACTTGTTTCTGAAATTCCAGCATCAAACGATGCTAAAAAGAAATTCGCAAAAGATGGCAGTACTCCTGTTTCCAACAATAGCATGACTGAACTCAGGTTTGAAAAAAACATTGTAACAAACCCAGCCGGATCAAGAATGCTATATCAATATGACAATATATCTATCGCAAAAGCTTTGAATCAGTTACCTTGCTGGGAAGTCGCTTCCTCCCCTGCTCCTTTTTTAGCAGTCAGGTTTTCTGATTATGATCGTTCACCATCAGAACTGGCAGGAGGACCATATACCGGTACGGGTCCGAAATTTCCACTCGGAGCTATAGTAACCGATCAGAAAGGCAATTATATTTTAAGATTTACCCAAAGTGTTGTTGACCTTTTGGTAGAAGCCTTTGACAATACCGCTGCCGGGGAAGATTATCATGTACAATGGCGCCCGGATATCATTGCAAGTGTGAATAATACCAACCCCTCCACCCAGGTCTTGTATGAAAGCGCACCATATTATAACATTCCTAATCTTTTTCATCTCAACCTTTGCATTCCTGATTCGCAAATTCCAGCAAAAGGAATCATTTGTACAGATGGAAACCTTATCGGTTCACTCGGAGATGTATTTATTGGTGGAAACCAAAATACCAGCACTGATATTTCAACGATGATATCAGGCGTATCTGCTCTTGACAGAAATGGAGATAACAATCATCTGAGGCCAGACGGCAGGATAACAGTGCATAGTTCCCTGGCAGGTTTTTCTGTTGATTGTGCATGCTGGGCGGGAATGATAGATGTACGCGGCTGCATGAACAATCCAAATGTGGCCTACTATTCCATACGCTATAGCAAGGATGGCAACAGCTGGCAATATGTGAATGAGACATACCTGCATCCCAAATACCAGAACGAGGGCCTGCCAAATTATAATGGAGACCTGGTAGGGCCATTTACACATACAATAAATAATGGCGGATCAATTCCTAATGTACCACTTTATCAGAATATCCAGCTTGTGTTGACAAACAGCAGCCTGGGATGGGAGTTCTCCCAGATTGACAGGTATATGCAGCTTCACACAAATATTTACCAGGGTAGCGCGCCCGGAACGGTTTACTTTATTGTGGAATGCTATGATGCCTCTCTCAATTTTATTCCGGGATTCAGTGATATGATTGCATTGTATATTGATAATAACCCTCTTGGTTTTTCATTAAATGACGTTTCGTTTGTAGCTGACGGGGTCAATATCGTTGAAGCAGAGTGCAATCTTTACCGGATGAGCGAAGCCTACCTCAATGCACCTCTAAATGTTACCTTCCAGGCAAATGATAAATGGGGTTTTATGGATTCATACAATCTGTCATTTTCCAAATGCAATACACCCGGCTTTACACCGATTGTCAATTACCCTGTAAGTCCTGCATCAGCCAATCCGGCAATATTATCAGGCTCTAATCCCTTTAATTCTGATGGTAACGGATGCCCGGGATATCACGGGACAGGTGAAATGAACCGCTTTGGTGATTACAATCCGCATCAGATCTCTTTTATACCTCCATCAATGCCTAATGGCAAATGGCTGACAGCTACTGAAAGTTATACCGTTTTGTCAGTATATCTTACAGCTAACAAAAGAGAAACCAATGGGTATAACACTGGCATAACAGGCACTTACCAGGCAAGCGGCTCAGTTGCCGTTGAAAGATTACCATAAATATGTCGGTTTTGCAATTCATTCTAATGCTACTTGCCGTTTGGCGCGTCACCCATCTGATACAGGCGGAAGATGGTCCATTTGATCTTATATTTAAAATAAGGAAGTTGGCCGGGAATGGTTTTTTCGGCCAGCTTATGGACTGCTTCTATTGTCTTTCCTTATGGGTGGCGTTGCTACCCGGCTTCTACTTCGCAACCGGATGGGATCAAAAGATCTTATTGTGGCTCGCACTCTCAGGAGGCGCTATTTTGTTGGAAAAAATTTCAAATAGAACCCAATTAAATTAAATTATAAATATGTGTAACTGTGGTAATAAAAGACAAGCGTTAAGCAACAGCCGTCCATCGTTCAGTCATAAGGATCCAGATAGCTTTGTGGCGAAAACTCAATCATTAATAAGCTCAGCACCTGCTTATTTCAAATTTGAATATACAGGCAGCCGTTCCTTATTTATAAAAAGCCTGGCCGGTGGGCAGATTTATAAATTCTCCCATTCAAAACCTGTATGGAATGTAAAAGCGGAAGACGCAAAAATGATACTAAGGTTTTCTCAATTGCGTGAGCTTGTGCCAGATCTTTGATAGAATGCTGTATTATCTTTCCCTCAGAGTCGCCACTTGCATAATGTATCAGAACGCATGATGCTTCAGGGGCTCTTAGGTTTATGTATGAGTAGTCGTAAGAATCCTCTGCGAAAGATTCTGATGGGGAGCTAAATTAAATAATGCTGTTTGTTATCAGGGTCGCAAAAAGGAAAAACAAACACATACAAAAAAACTTTTTTTGCAGTCTGCATAATATTATTTAGAATTGTCATGAAAACCCATGTAAGTATTTGAAAAACAAAACGGAGTATTCCGGATGTTCTGAAAATATCTATAGACAATCTTATAGCAAATCCTGAAAA